>OBWM01000065.1_pt1 | contig 75432 bp, 59 predicted proteins | sample 1538041 | NCBI WGS metagenome assembly OBWM01 (sample SAMEA2580049, study PRJEB22360) | human gut metagenome | biome: human gut; feature: human-associated habitat; material: faeces | place: Denmark | collected 2008/2010
TTTCATATTTACAATGAAATAAATGGCATAATGCTTGACTTCGCCTCTTATATTTCGTATATTTGTAATGTCATAGAGAAACAAAATAATTATTACTTAAACCTTAACTTTTTAAATTTATGAATGTTTCAGTAGAACGCTATCAGCGAAGAAAGTACGTAAGTCAGGAGAATTCCCCGATGCTGTATTACGTACGTCAGAAATCGGGTACAGTAAGAGTGATGGACGTCGAAAAACTGGCAGATGCCATCGAAGCCAACTCTTCACTCACAGCAGGAGATGTAAAACATGCCATCGAAGCTTTTGTAGAGCAACTCCGCCTGTCACTCACCCAAGGTGACAAAGTGAAGATCGACGGTCTGGGTACGTTTCACATCACACTGTGCAGCGAGGGGACAGAGAAGGAAAAAGATTGCACGGTCCGAAGCATCCGCAAGGTGAATGTCCGGTTTGTAGCGGATAAAGCACTGCATCTGGTGAACGCAAGTCACACCAGCACACGAAGCGAAAACAACGTGGAATTCGTACTAGCAAGCAAAGGTGACACGGAAGGCGGAAATGCCGGCGGAGGAAACACCGGAGGCGGAGGAAATAGCGGAGGCGATGAAGAAGCTCCGGACCCGACAGTTTAACAGGACTTTTTTGGGAAAGAGCAGTACAAAACACTGGAGCAGCCCTCCCAATTGAAACTGACTAAGAAGTCAATAGTATCTCAATTCCCCTCCCTTTGGGAAGGAGGGGTGGCTGAAAGCCGGGGTGGTAGGTAAAACAAGGTTTATTCCTATTCTATTGTAAATAACAGAGTTATGCATTCACCTACCACCTCCCCCTACGGGGACTCCTCCTTCCCGAAGGAGGAGAAGTAAGATACTACCGACTTTTAGTCAGTCTCAGGTTCGTCGCTTCGCTCAGAATGAGAGATACTATATCGAACTAACCTTAATGTACAACTCCCCCCATTATCAATTATCAATTATCCATTAAAAAAAATGCTAGATAAAATTATCGAGATTATTATGACTATCCTCCCTTTCCTGGGTAATCGTAAAAAGCGTAAAGCGATGGCGCAAGACGTCAAAGAATTCAGCGAACTGGTGAAAGACCAGTATACCTTCCTGATGGAACAGCTGGAAAAGGTACTGAAAGATTATTTCGACCTGAGCGCGAGAGTGAAAGAAATGCACACCGAAATCTTTTCGTTGAGAGAACAACTGGCACAAGCTGCCACATTACAGTGCGTAAACAAAGAGTGCCTACAGCGTACACAAAGCGAGGCATCCATCTCTGAAGCTTAATGCCGGACAGATTATGAGAACGATCAACTTAATCGTAATTCACTGCTCCGCCACACGCGAAGACAAGGATTTCACGGAATATGACCTGGACGTCTGCCATCGCCGACGCGGATTCAACGGAGCGGGTTATCATTTTTATATCCGCAAAAACGGGGATATAAAGTCTACCCGACCGATAGAAAAGGTCGGTGCCCACGCCAAAGGTTTCAACAGAGAAAGTATCGGTATCTGCTATGAAGGCGGGCTCGACAGCAAAGGTCGCCCCAAAGATACCCGGACCGAATGGCAGAAACATTCACTGCGGGTACTGGTTCTTACTTTACTGAAAGATTATCCGGAATGCCGCGTATGCGGTCACCGTGACCTTAGTCCCGACCGGAATGAGAACGGAGAGATAGAACCGGAAGAATGGGTGAAAGCGTGCCCTTGCTTCGATGCGGAAAATAACTGGAAAGCATGAGGCAGAAATCAAGAAAAGTTTTAATTGAATAGCCTATAAACAAGAAAACTCCAATTGCCCGACCAAACTAAGTCGGAGCAGTTGGAGTTTCTACCTTTATAAAATAGATCATCAGGATGTCTCCTCTGAAGGAAATTAATGCTATCTTTGTAGAAAGTAATAAACTTATAAACTTTTTATATTCCAGCATGTATACTCCGCCTTTCGCCATATCTTCCCGCGCTATCCACTTAATAGCGGATATCTCCGCATTGGTAGAACGATATGCCATCCGCATGGAACAGGAAGATGCTTTGCTATTGCGGAAAATCAACCGAATTAAAACCATTCAAGGTTCACTGGCTATTGAAGGAAACACCTTATCTGAAAGTCAAATTACAGATATCCTTGACGGAAAGCATATAGTAGCTCCCATCCGTGAAATACAGGAAGTACGAAACGCCATCAAAACTTACAATTCATATCACACAGCCTAAGGCATAGCGAACGCCTGATCACATCATTAAAGCAAAAAGGTATGATTCAGCGAGTTGGATCAAACAAAAACGGATACTGGGAAATTATAGTAAAATAAGGCTACTTTTTATTTCCAACCTTCATCAAAGCAAGCCCTATCACAATCCAGACCATCTCACGCACGCGAGTGATCAATGCCGCATAGACTCCATAAGCTCCGGAAAGGGAAAGCCCGCCTACCGCAAGGGCAAATCCTCCCTCACGGCCACCCAACTGCATAGGCAAGAAGAACAAAAGATTGGCCAGTAAAGAAGAGAAGGCAGCAATCAGGCAGCAATCTGCAAAACTGACACTCCTTGTCAGCACATTGAGGATCAGCCAGATTTCCAGACAACTGACCACACGTGCCGTATATTCCAAAAACAAAGCGGCATAAAAAGCTCCCTTCTTCTGTTGATGAAGCAGGGCTATCTGTTTATCTATGTTCTCCAACTGTTCCCGATGGGAGTCGGCAAAACGGATTACTTTCTTTTTCAGAAAAGGAAGATGACTGCCCAGACGAACGAAAGCAACTGCCATCCCATGCTGATAGCCTTTTACAAACAACATAGCTACCAGCAGGCAGAAGACGGTGATTGCACCCAAAATGGTTCCCATCACCCACCCTACCGGATAGAGGCAAAGGTATAGCAAGACAGAACTCAGCCAAAAGCAGAAATGAGAAAAGATGTGCATCATCACGTAGAGAATCACCGAAGAAGTGGCTCTCTCCACTCCTATATACGGTTTCAGTTCCATGATGCGATACGGCTCACCGCCCATCAGTCCGACGGGAGTTACGTAATTCAGGGCAAAACCCGTAACGGTAAACTTATAAAGCCGGGCAAATGAAAACCCCGGCTTCCCTCCGCTACGTATAATGATGTACCACGATGTAGTATTAATCAGATAAACGAACAGCCACAGCAATAATACCAAAGGCAAATATACTCCTGCCCTTTTCAAATTTGCCCAAAGTTCCTGATAATCCATATCGAAAGTGAATATCATGATCAGGACGGCGACAATGCCAAAAGCCAGGAATATATTGCGGTATTTGTTCTTCACTATTTAATATACTGATAATATCGGTCAAAGAAGTTTCTGAATCCGCGAATCTTCATCAGTCCGTACTCAAAGAACAGCCAGCCGAGCAGTGCACAGGAGATTCCAAGGAGTACATCTATAATATAGTGATGACAAGAGTAGATCGCTGTTCCCCAGATGCCTGCCATGATAACAGAGAAAAGGGCAATCACATACCATCTGCATTTGCCGATGATGGCATACACCAATGCCACAACCATATATGCCGCATGAAGGGAAGGAACGGCAGCAAAGACGTTTGCGTTTCTTCCATAAATGGAGTCGAAGATAGTCACTCCAAAAATCTCGTCGAAGCGACCGAGACCCGCCACGTTACCCGGAGTATTCAGTATCGGTTCGAAACCGTAGTTGATAGCATACCAGGGGGGAGCAGCCGGATGGATATAATAGCCGGCAAAGCCGATTAAGTTGACAAACAAAAAGACTAATGCAAAGCGAAGATAAGTTTTTCTCTCTTTCTTAAAGTACAGGCAGAGTCCGAACAGGATAGGCACAGGGACCCAGCAAAGATAGAAGATGCCGGCGAAGACATCTGCCACCGCCCAATGATGCACGGCAAAGTATTCACAAGGAGTAACCAGCACACCATTATCCATCACTCCGAACAACGACTTTTCGAGATTATAAAGTCCGGCCACATCAATCGGATTTACTTCGTAATTGGGGCAGATACGCATCCAGTCATACGAGATCCCGAAAATGGCGAAAGGCAGTAAGGCCACTGCCAGCTTCCGGGTAGGTAGTCCGGCAAAAAATAAAACCAGATAGAGTGCCGCCATCAGCAGATGTTCGGAACGGAGTCCGATACAGGCAGCTGTCAGCAGAAGAAAAAGAGCCATGATGACAATAACGGTCAGGGTTTCTTTCTTCGACGGCATTTGAATTGTTTTTATCATTAAGGATGTTATTTTAATTAGTCATTCTTCTTTTCGTTCGCTGTCATCACCTTATAGCAATGTCTCACGCGTGCGAAAGCTGTGATATTGGCGAACACAGCGACGATTGTCAAAGGCACCATCAATATCAGCATCGGATCAAAAGCGGTAATATCCTTGAATACACCGCAGAACAAGGCTCCGAGACTTGTCAGAACCACACGCTCCGGGCGTTGCATAAATCCAACCTTGCACTCAATGCCCAGACCTTCGGCGCGGGCACGCACATAGCTCACCATCAGCGAACCGATCAGGGCAACAAACGCAATGATAGCGTAAATGAAATAGTCTTTGACTGACAAATAGTAACAGATACCGAAGAAAGTCATCAACTCACTGTAACGATCGAGCACAGAATCGTAGAGGGCACCGAATTTGGAACTCATGTTTCCCAGACGTGCCACACGCCCGTCCATCATATCGAACAATCCGGCAAAAAGGATCACACCTCCTGCCCATCCAAGAATGGACAAATCATTCTGTCCGCCACAGATACCGGCATAGACAAACATACCTGCCGCTACCACATTCAGAATAAATCCGGTAGTAGTGATAAAATTAGGGGTGATGCCTATTTTAATCATTCCATGTATCAAAGGATTGATAATCTTATAAATCAGTTGCTGTAAGTAATCTCTGTAATTCATATACCTAAATCTGTTTTTATCTAAATCTTCTGTTTTCTTTCAATTTCTTTTAAACAAGCTTCTTATATCTATATTCCGGTAAACAAAGAAACGCTGCATATTATAATTCCAGAACAACGCTACAATGACTGCCACCACCACTTTAGGGATGATGAAGAAGTCACCGAAATATTGGCTGAGTGTATCACGTACCCACGGAATTTTCGCTAACGATTCCGTCAGAGTGTACGTCCCCCACGTATTCAGCCAAATACTGCAAACCCACACTATTATGAATTTTACAGCAACATGCGTTTTTTTCCCTTTCGATTTAAAAGTCCATTTATAATTGATAATGCAATTGATAATTCCTCCATAGATAGCGCCCGCCAAGGTAGCATATACATAGTAGACATCAAATAGCCTTACCAGAAGGATAGTCACCAGAAAGTCTGCAATAGTCGCCATTTGAGCCGAAAGCTGCGCCCTTAAAAACATAAAGACTCCACCCTTCTGCGAGATCATCCGTGCAACTCTTTTCAGCCAATCACCCATCGTGCCACCGCTATCAAGATAAAACTATATACACCCGCCAGTACATCATCCATCATTACCCCTACTCCACCTTTAAAGTTCTCCATCTTGCGTACTCCCAATGGCTTTACGATATCAAAAATACGGAACAGAGCAAAAGCCGCTATCACGTACCAATACCACCGGTCATTATCGGGAACTGCCAGTAACGGAATCCACACACCTACCATTTCATCGACCACCACACGTGACGGGTCTTCGCCCCAACAAGACTCCAACTTATTGGCAGCCCAAATACCTGCAAAGGTAAAAAGAACCACCAAAGCAGCAGTCGTCCATAATAAAGCAGTGAAAGGAAGCAGGAAGTAAAGTGCAATCCAGATGATAGAAGCCAGCAATGCCCCGGCCGTACCGGGAGCAAAAGGAGAAAAACCAGAGCCAAAGCCCGTGCCTATTAAAACAGGTAGAAAGGAAGGTCTCTTCATTAATAGTTGAGAGTTGAGAGTTGAAAATTGAGAGTGGAGGATGATTGGATGTGCTCCAAAAATAAAAGTTGAAAGTTAAAAGTTGTCTAATGCTGCAATTACATTGCAACAACTTTCAACTCTCAACTTTCAACTCTCCACTTATTTAATTAAGCTAAATAATCAGGTTCTTTTTCACCAATCATGTTACGCAATGTCTGTTTTACCATTCTCCATTGTGTGAACAGGTCGTGTTCCGGCTGATGTTCGAAATCGTGCATCGGGCTCTTGCAGAAGAATGACAACCAAGTCTGGATGCCACACATACCTGCACGCATAGCCAAGTCACTGAACAATACCAGGTCAAGTGCAATAGGAGCAGCCAGGATAGAGTCACGGCAAAGGAAGTTTACCTTGATTTCCATCGGATAGCCCATCCATCCGAAGATGTCGATGTTATCCCATGCTTCTTTGTTGTCCTTACGGGGAGGATAGTAGTTGATGCGTACTTTGTGGTAAACGTCTCCATAGAGATCCGGATATTTTTCCGGTTCGAAGATGGTGTCGATTACAGACAGCTTACTAACTTCTTTTGTCTTAAAGTTGTCCGGATCATCCAGCACTTCACCGTCACGGTTACCGAGGATGTTGGTAGAGAACCAACCGTTCACACCCAGCATACGAGTCTTGAACATCGGAGCCAATACGGTTTTCATCAGTGTCTGACCGCTCTTGAAGTCTTTACCGGAGATAGGAACATTCTTCTGTTTAGAGAATTCCCACATGGCCGGAGTATCTACACACAAGTTAGGAGCACCCATCACAAACGGAGCATCTTCTGCGATAGCAGCGTATGCATAACACATACTCGGAGAGATAACTTCTGTGTTGTTATCTTTCATTGCTTTCTCCAAAGCAGCGAGTGACATGTGTTCGTCTGATAACGGAATGTAGATTTCGGTACTTGCAGCCCACAGTACAACAACGCGTTCGCAGTTATTGGCAGCCTTAAAGTCGCGGATGTCCTGACGGAGTTGTTCTACCATTTCCCAACGGGTAGCAGCCTTCTTGATATGTGTACCATTCAGACGTTTTGCCCAGTTGTGATCGAAAGCTGCAGGCATCGGCTTGATAGCTTCCAGTTCATCTTTCACACCGTTCAGGTCTTTTTCTTTCAAAACCTCGGCATACATAGCAGCTTCATATGCGTTGTCCGGGAAGATATCCCATCCACCGAAAACAATGTCGTTCAAATCAGTCAAGGGCACAACGTCCTTGATGAGTTTTTCTTCGTTGTTTTCCATGCGCATTGTGGCTAACTGTGTAATAGATCCTATCGGTTTTGCCAGTCCCTTGCGAGAGGCTAGTGTACCTACAATCATCGTGGTAGCTACCGCACCACCCACTCCGACTACCAAGACGCCAAGACGCCCGGTAGCGGGTTTAATTTCTTGTTTCATTTCTATTCTATTAAAATTAAACTAAAATTGATGCAAAAATAAGATTAATTAATTACTAAAGCGACCTTTGTTTGCTATATAAACATTGCAATTAGCAGGATTTAACTTTTAAAAGGTCATGTGAAGACTTATTCTCAGGCCGGACTTGTCAATATCGGGCGAATCCCTATATGTGAGCCGCCAGACGTAGTCTAAACGTAATACCTTGAAAATGTTTTCAATACCCACACCCGCCTCCACGTAAGGTGTTTTTCCCATTGTACGGGTACTTGCTATCGGAAAAGCGAACAAACCCTGTGTCATATCCGGATTATTCTTATCACTCAAATGCCCATAAAGTCCACGACAGGAAACTATTTCCCTCCATTTCAGTTTTCTCAACAATGGGATACGATTGAACAGCCATCCGTTAAGGAAGTAGGTGACGTCCCACGAAAAGTATTCATCATTCATAAACTCCATAGCATTCATTAACGAATAGGATTCCGGCTGAATGGTGTAGGAAAGGTTCGCATTCGGCATAATGAGCAACGGAAAGGGAACTTTATCCCATACCTTCCCCGCTTTCAGGATAATATCCGTATAGCCGAAAGCGGAAAACCAGAAACGTTTCTGTACACCTGCTTCGGTATGATTGTAGGTGTAATCACTTCCCAGTACTCCTTTTCCGGCAATGGTATGCGACAGCGTAAACACCGGAGCATCCAGCGATACAGGGAAGCGGTTCCATTGTGTCTGAAAGAATTTCTCGTTCGGGGCATAGCGCAGCTTCAACTCCGCCGCACTGGTAGAGAAGTCTTTGACCGGAGAGTAAACTTCACCGTCTTTCCGCAGAAAAGGAATCAGGTAACTCGATTCATCCGTCCGCCTGCGTGCCGTGAGCTGGAAAGAGAAGCCGGAATAAAATTCATTGGTATAGGTCATTTCCGCTTGCCGGTAATAGCCGATACGATCATCCTTCTCACGCTTCAAGGCAAGGAAGACATTGTCTTTGCTTGTGTACAGATAGTTTTGTCCGTATTGGTTTACGTCCGATTCATAACGTACTTTCAGTGAGTGGATGGGGAATTCATTGGCATATTCCTTTTTCTTCTTGAAAGAGTATTCTACTTCCGCCAGTCCTTTCAGCCTTTCGTCTTTGAAACCATAAGCGATATAGCCTTTGCCGAACAGATGAGGGTTGAGCCATGCGGTCGTCATCCCACCGGCACGGATACGCGGTCCTTCCAGCGTATTCCCGCTAATAGTGGCATTCATGGGACCGATATAGAAAAGAGGGGCTTCTTTGGAGGTCGGGATGTATCCGGTGAAGAGAATGGACAGCACCTTTTCCGTCCAATAATAGACCGGATAGCCACGCAGTTGCGCCATCAGGCGGTCTACAGAGTTCTCCTGTTGCGAGATGGCAGCTTGCGGACGGTTCTCCGCCCAAAAGGTTTCGGGTCGGGACAGCGCTTCTGTTTCTTCGATGATACGTTCCGGTTTGGTGAAGGCTTTGTTGGCTTCCTCCGTCGGAAGGAAAGAATAACGACTGTAATCCGCCACCCGACGGGCAAAGATACCATCCTGTCCTTCGGTCAGTTTGAATTCTACGGTGATACTTTCGTGGTCGAGCAGACGGGTACCGTCTTCTGCCCGCTTAAACTCCTGTTCAAGCAGCATATAATCGACAAAGTTCAGATTGATCTTTTTCGGGAAGTTAAGCACGGCACGTTTGACAAAGTAGGTAGAGTCGAGCGTGACATACAAGTGCCCGTTAAAGCCGAAAGATTCGGAATTAAAAGGAGTGAAAGCAAGATCCGCACAGGTTTCACCGCCGATCTGCAAGGTATCCATCAGATAATATTTGTAGAATCCTGTCCCGATGCGGGATAAGGGGCTGACGAACTTATTGGTGAACAGGGAGATATTGTTCTCGTAAATGTCCACGTCTTTAAAGACTTCATTAATAGCAGCCTGCATACCTTGTTTGGAAAGGAATTCATCGACTCCTGCCTGCTTGCGTCCCTTCACCCACTGCTTTTCGGAATGGGGAGATTTGCGGTAGTAGTCCGTAGCAAGAAGTTCACGGGCAGAGACAGTCAGTATCGGTTTTCCGGTGACGGCAGAGGTATCTACATATTCTGTCAGGAAATCGAATTTGCGGTATAGCCATTTCTTCTGTTTCTCTTCGTCGAAGTTGTTCAGCGCAAAGGTAGTCTTCTCATAACGGTCGCGCTGCCAGAAGTCTTTCTCATTAGGAGAATGGTCGTCACGGTGTTCTATCATCTGACGGACAAACTCTACGGCGGGATTGTCTTTCTTACGGTAATGTTCTCGTTTAGGCTTCACCAATACTTCGTTGAGCGCGTATGTAGCGGGAGAAAGTGCTACTTTATACGAAAGATTACGTGCCGGATGGATCAGCCGGCTATATTCATTATAGCCTACGGTTGAGATTACAAGCACCCCTTCGGAGCGATGAGTTTTGAAATAAAAGCGTCCGTCGCTTCCGGTAGTCGTTCCTTCGGTCGTATTTTTCAGACGTACAGATACATAAGACAAGGGCTCTCTGGTCAGAGAATCAGTCACCACACCCTGCACTATGTATTGAGCACTTAGCGGAATACTGATAGCCAATAAAAGAAAGAGCGCTGCTGCACCTTTAATTATTAATCTCATATCTTATACCTTAACATCCTATTGAATTGAGCGGGGCAAAGGTAGGAGGGATTTCAGAACAAAAAAAGGTCTATATAGCGGAAGAACTGTTCTCGTTTGACGTTTGATCAGGGAAAAAGGATACGGAATCTGGTCAATCCGTCGGCATAAGTCCGCAGAGAGAAAGTGCAGCCGTGACGCATCAGAACCTCTCGGATAAAGATCAGTCCGATTCCCTGACCATTGGGCTTGGTGGAGAAGAACGGGCTGAACAGCTTCGCTTCCGTCTCTTTGCTGATTCCCTTGCCGTTGTCCACCACTTCGATAGTGGCAGGAGAAAGGGTACGGACGATAATCTCTCCATCCTTTTCGATGCTTTCCGCAGCATTCTTGATGATGTTTACCAGTACCTGTTCGAAGAGGGAGACATCCATTTTTACCTCTTTCAGTGTTTCGTCTATCTCCAGACGAAGTTTTATGTTCCGGTCGGCACACATACCTTCCATAAAACGCTTGCATGTAAATGCGAGATCATTCAGGTCGACAGACGTGAGCGTCGGTTCGGGAATCTTCACTACATCGGCAAAACGGGTGATGAAACGGCTCATAGAAAAACAGCGTTCGGTACATACACGCATGACATCGCAAATATCATCCATGCCTTCTTCGGTGGAAAGCGCCTGTTCTACTGTATCCAGTGTGGAGGTTATTCCGGCGGTAGTGTTATTCACTTCGTGGGCAATCATGCGGATTACTTTCTCGTAGGCTTTCTTCTCGGCCTTCATCACTTCGTCCGTCAGGCTTTCTATCAAGAAGAAAGGATGCTGGAAACCACGGTCAATAAAGGAGGAGTGCGTACATCTATAAATATTCGAATCATTCAGACGGACAGTTACCGTTTCTCCTTTCGGCACGTTTGCCAGTTCGGCGGCAAGCGGAGAATCTATCTCATTCATCTTCCTGCCCAGAACATCTTCCTGACGGACACCCAGCATTTTCTGCGCCATCGGGTTCAGTTCGGAAAGGTCCTCGTCCAATGTGGTGAGGATGACTCCCATCGGAGAGGCTTTAATCAGCAGGTCAAGGAAGTTATTCTGTTCGCGGAGACGGAGACGTTCGTTCTTTAGTTGCTCCATCATCCTGTTGAAGACGTTCACGATACGGTCGGCTTCATATTGTCCCACGGGACTTAACCGGCTGCTGAAATCCTGTTCGCGCAACAGTTCCATACCGCTTCCAATAGAGTTCAGCGGTTTCACAATCTTACGATAGAAAAACGGGAGATAACACAGGATAAAAAGGACCAACCCCTCTCCTATATAGAAATAGATCAGGTTCAACCGGCTTGAAAGGAAAAGCAATCCACCCCCCAAGACCAGAAGCAGGAAAACGAGTATACCAAAGAATCCTTTTATACGCATAATAATAGTAACATCTATCTGCTAAACACTGATTCCAAACTTCTCCAGACGACGGTAAAGGGCGGCACGACTGATGCCAAGCGCCGTAGCTACCTGACTCAGATTTCCCTTATGACGTTCCAAAGCCTGCAAAATCGTCTGCCGTTCTATTTCATCCAGAGTCATACCAGCAAAGGATGCGCTTTCGGCGACTTTCTGATCTTCGTGACGGATATATTGAGCATCAAAGTCGGCGGCATCAAGCGTCGGTTTTCCATTGACCAGAATCGTGCGCTCCACCAAATTCTTCAATTCACGAATATTTCCCGGATAAGGTAAGCGACTCAGAAACTGCAAGGCATCCGCTGAAAATTCGGTGCGAGGAAAACCATTGGCCTCTGCCTGACGATCGGCAAAGTGACGTGCCAGCAAGGGAATATCCTCCCGGCGCTCACGCAAAGCCGGCAGTCTGACGGTAATCAGATTAATACGGTAAAACAAATCTTCCCGGAAAGTACGGTCGCCCACCATCTTGCGCAAATCGGCATTGGTAGCGGAGACAACACGAATATCCGTCTTACGGGGACGGCTGTCTCCCAATACTTCAAACGTCTGATCTTGCAATACCCGCAAGAGCTTCACTTGACAGGAAGGGTCGAGATCACCGATTTCGTCCAGAAAGATGGTTCCTTTATTCGCCATCTCAAAGCGTCCGATACGGTCGGAGGAAGCATCCGTAAAAGCTCCTTTCTTATGGCCGAACATTTCACTTTCGAACAGACTTTGGGAGATTCCTCCCAAGTTCACCTTGATAAAAGGCTGTTTGGCACGCTGGCTGTTGATGTGTATCGCTTCGGCTATCAGCTCCTTGCCCGTCCCACTTTCTCCGGTGATCAGTACGGAAGCATTCGTCTTTGCTATACGGGCAATGGTATTCAGTACTTCCGTCAGCCCCTGACTGCGACCGATAATATGACGACGGTCGAAAGCGTCATTCTGTTCCTGCGTAGTCTCTTTGGGGGAGCCTGCCAGTTCCAAAGCCGTCTCGATACGCTGCAATAATGCCGCATTATTCCAAGGTTTAGTGATAAAATCGAAAGCTCCTGCCTGCATACCTTGCACGGCAAGCTGTATGCTTCCCCAGGCGGTCATCAGTATCACCGGAGTTTCCGGACGGAATATTTTCACTTGTCTGAGCAAAGTCAGCCCTTCTTCACCTGTAGTAGAAAGGGTGAAGTTCATATCCATTAAGATTAAATCCGGTGCTACGGAACGCACCACCTCCATAGCTTCCCGGGGACCGGGAACCGTTTGTGCTTCATATCCAGCCCGCTTCAGCATAAAGCTGAGTGAAGAGCGTACTGCGCTGTCGTCGTCTATTATTAAAATCATAACTTAAATTACTTATGACAAAGATATTGTAAATACTCAATACAAGCAACAAATAGCCCGATTAATCCCTATTGCCGCACTATTTCATCAAAATCTGCTTCCAACTCCGTGTTAGCCTGGAAATCCCAGAGAGTAAGACTACGGATCTGATAAAAGTAATACCAGTAATAATAAAGTTCGGATATGTGTTTCCGGCGTGCCTCGTCTTTGGAGTTCTGTGCATCATTCAAATCCAGTGTGTTGATTTTACCAATCAGGAAGGTTTCAATACTGGTTTTGTAACGTTGCTGAGCTATGCCATCCGCCTCCTTGGCTATCTCCAGCTGCTGTGCCTGATTATTGAAATGCTCTACCAGCAAGAATATGTCCTGATTGAAGTTAATCTGCTCCTGCCGGATCTTCGAAAGTACTACATCCCGGTTGCTTTTCGCTACCCGCACCTTTCCGCGTCTCTTTCCCCAGTCCAGAATCGGAATCTGAACGCCTACCTGCACAATCTGATTATCCTGCAAGTTCCTGTAGACATTGGAAAGTTCACGACTCTCCCCCGTATATCCCACGCTGGCAAACAAATTAATGCTACGCAGATTACCACGTGCCGTAGCTACCGCATAATCGGCCTCCAACTGACGGCGACGAATATTCTGAGCAAACGAATTACGTTCCAGCGCTTTATTCAATACCATATTATATTCCATCTTACCACTGTCTACGGTCTCGGGAACGACAGGACGGAGGATTTCATCCTCTCCTATCCCCAAAAAGGCACGAAGCTGAAACATCTTGGCATTCAGATCACTTTCGGCTTCGGTCAACGCAGCCTTTGCATTCAACGCCGAAAGTTTTAACTGGAGAAGTTCATTTTCCGAAATCTGCCCCATCTTGCGTTTAGCTATAGCTACTTCGTAAAGCTGATTGGCATTCGTCAAGTTCTGACGGGCAGTTCCAAGAGTCTCTTTCGCCAACAGCAGGTCAAAATAATAGGTAATAGCCCGCATCGTCACTTCTTCGGTAGCTGTGATAAATTCCGCTTTCGCTTCGGCATATCGCACAGGTTCTATACGCCTGTTCCACTTCACGTTATTCACACCAAGAATAGGTTGAGTCAGTTTTAAAGTAACGGGAACGGACATCAGGTGACGGTCGCCACTGTTGCCCAGTTGCTTCATATAGTCGAGAGAAGAGGTCAGTGAAAGTTGTCCACCGGTAAGCCAGATATTCTGGTCGATGGAAAGCTCACCGGAAAGCCCCAAGGCACTGTTGCGGACAAAGCTGTAAGAACCGTCCGGATTCTGATAGGAGCCGTAAGATTTATTGTAATTAGGCAGTGTTCCTTTCAGATTGATTTCCGGAAGAAGATCGGCACGGAATGTGCGATATTCCCAATAAGATGTTTTCAACTCATTCAAGGCAACGGCAGCGTCAACAGACTGCATACGCGCCATAGCAATAGCTTCGCTCAAGGTGATTTCCCTCTCTTTCTGTGCCGACACTGCCGAAGGCAGACAGATTGCAGCCAGAATAAACAATATACTTTTCTTTTTCATTGTACACGGTATTTTCCAATCAGATAGAATCAAACCATGTGCCAAAAGAATAATACATTTACTATCAATTGGTTAGAGAAATGCATTAGTGTTCATTTTCGGACACTATGCACAGAAATGAACGTTCAGTCTTATTCGCAGAAATTCGGGATGCGCACAGTAAAGCGGGTTCCCCTGCCTACTTCGGAGGTCACAAAGATCGTTCCTCTCAGACGTTCGACAATCGTCTGGCAGATACTCAATCCAAGACCGGCTCCCTGTGTAAAGTTATCCACCTTATAGAATCGTTCGAAGATATGACGGATTCCTTCTTCCGAAATGCCGACTCCCGTATCTTCCACAAAGATTCGGGTATATCCGGGGTCTTCATCTTCCTCATATCCGAAAGTAATGGAACCGTAAGTCGTAAACTTAGCAGCATTATTGATCAGATTATTGACGACTTGTTGCAGACGGACATTATCAGTCACCAGGTATTTTTTCTCATTATCGGGCATACGAAGCAGCAGTTCTACTCTCTGAGGCATATTCAGTTGTTGCGAATCATGTACTGTCTTCAGAAGCAGAGGCAAATTATGATTGGCAAACATAAATTCCATTGTCCCTGACTCGATACGCGATAAATCGAGAATATCATTAATCAGTGCAAGTAACAATCCACAGTTCTTATTGATTGTTGCTATAAACTGTGCTACTTCTTCTTCGGAAAAGCCGCTTGTATCGCTCAGCAAGTCGGAGAAACCGACAATAGCATTCAGCGGCGTACGGATTTCATGGCTCATATTGGCAAGGAAAGCCGATTTCAGTTTGTCAGCCTGGAGCGCCTTATCGCGCGCCTCTCTCATTTCCTGTTCCGCCGTCTTATAGCGCTGGATACTTTGGCATACACCTAATATATTATATAATGAGTCTCTCGTCAGACCGGAAATGACAGAGGAACGGTATTCCCACCATTCATATTCACCATTGGCATTGCGCTGACGGAAATTCAAACGGGTGTTGGTATCTTCTCCCGCCAATGCTTTATCAAAGAGAATGCGCATTTCCTTCAAATCCTCAGGATAAATCATACGATCCATTTCGTCACGAGTGATGGAAGTTATCGATTCGTCATAGCCAAAGCGGACAAGGAACCCTTGCGGGAAAATGAAGCTATTACTCTCCACATCAAACTGCCAGGGATATATGGAACTCTCCTCCACAGCCATATCAAAGAAACGTTTCTGCATTTCTTCATCCGATACGTTGCGTGCCGAAAGTGCCATACCGGTAATCTGTCCGCCGGAATGAATCGGAACAATTTCTCCGGAAACCGGGAAATAATGTTCGCTATGCACTTCTTTCATAAAAGCTCCATCGGGAATAATGACACTTTGCCCGGTTTCTTCCACTTTCTTCAATATCTTGTGAAGGATATCCTGACCATTATAGTATATCTTGAAGATACTGCCCGCCATCATTCCTTCATAATTTCGTCCGCCCGATTCTGAGGGTAAATGAAGGATTTTCAGCAGAGAACGGTTGGTGAAGTGAATATGAAGATCAGTATCATACGTGATCACACCGTCGCGTATGGAGTGGAAGATATTATCAAACTCATTACGCTGTTCTACCAGTTTATTCTGCACCAACAAGCGGGTCTGGGCATGTATCCGTCGTTTGGCTTCACGCCGGTTGACACGAATGAGCCACACGATAGAGGCGATCAACAATGCCAGGATAGATGGATAGAGGAGAATAAACAATAATTTATATCTTTCCCAATACGGCTGATTGACAACAACGCCGCTGGAAGAGACTTTATCCGGGCTTATATGAAAGAAGTCCAGCTGTTTATAATCGTAAATAAATCCCTGTTCTGTCTCCGTCACCCCCAGTTTCAAGGGAGATTCACCCTTCAACACTCGCGACGCCTTTTTCGCAGCGGACATCGCAGAGGTATAGGCGTCTGCGTCATAAGCAGCAAATACACCATTCATCAATCCCACATTCTGACTGGAGAAGACCGGTGCTTTGGAGTTCTTGCCTACAAACGAAAGGAACGGTGACCATTTGGGAGCGATCACAACCCGCGCATAACTGTTGCGGGGATAACAGATAGCCGCAATAATATGATTGGTTGATTCATGCTGGGTATTGTAGAGCTTCATCTTGTAATCCGGATTTTCCTCCTGAAAAAGCTGCCATTCTTGTTTGAAGTCCTCACGCCCCTTGTTACTCAGAAAACTGTTGTCAATCACACATATCACTTCTTTCCGGCGGGGAAACACCTTTTGTGCCTGCTTTAAGATCACATAAAAATCGGGATTGGCGGTGAATCCGCATACATTGGGGAGACTCGCTATGAGTTCTTTATCGGGATATTTGATTCCGAAAAACACAACCGGAACCTGGTAAGGCAACGAATCGCCGGAAGAGAAAAGAGTATAGAAAGCCTCATCACTTGATGTGATAATCATATCTGTCTTCCTGTCGCGGGCACGCTGACAAAAACGCCGCATAATCACCTTCTCCGAATTGAATGACCAAAAATCCGCATCCAGATATTCAGTAGTAATATTTACTGTCAGTCCGTTCTCCTTGAACCCCTTTGCCAACCCCTCATTCAGGTCGTTGTGCCAGGGAGTTTGTGAGGTATACGATTGGATAAAAAGTATATTGTACGTATGTTCTGCTGCTGCCGCCCGGGCAAAAACAACGAAGAACAAAACTACAAACAAACAGTAATATTGTCGGTTCATAAGCAAAAAACAGCATTGTTTTCAACATTTTGCCCACAAAGATAAGTTATTATATTGAAAACAATGCAAATAGCTTCAGTTTTTTATTCCTCACGCAAGGCTTCTGCCGGCTGCACGCGAATAGCCTGCCGGGCGGGGAACCAGATGCCTATGAGTATCATCAAAGCCATCAAAAGACTGGTCACACAGAACGTGATAAGAAAACGAATGATACTCCACTCTATACCACCTTCCGTCAGTTCCAGATAACCTATATTATAACAAAGGACAGCAGCAGGCAAAGCGGCCAGAGTCAGCAGCAACAATCCTTCTTTATTAAGACGATGCCAGAGCCCCATACGGGTGGAACCGACTGCAACACGAAGTCCGAGTTCTCCACGACGATGCTGGGTACGGAACCAAAATGTACCGACTATTCCCAACAGGATATTCACCAGCAGAAAGCCCATCATCCAAAACCGCGTCTGCATCTGATTGACATTGGTGCGATTGTAATCCTCACGTATCATCTCGTAATCGTGTACCTTCAGTATAAAAAGATTTCCCACACTGAACTGGGTATCCGACAGTTCCATCAGACGCTCCGGAAAACCGGAAGCCGTATTCGGCTTTACACGCAGGCAAACTTCCGTATTGAGCGGATACAGGTCATCATTAATTCCAGCCAATTGTGCTTCCGTAAGAGGAATAGCCATATATCGGTCGCTGTAATTAGGCCAAAAATCATTGTAACGTACCTTAGTCGATACGGCAGCTATTTTATAGACGTCTGTAGAATCATCCACATTCACGACTTCTTTTCCCAGCAACGTGCGGTCACCTTTATAATCGTCGGGCCATATATTCTCACTGAGAACAGCATTTCCGTTTTTTATAGCCTGCACCAAAGGTTGATATCCCTGCCCATCCGCACTTTGGTAACGGAACACCTGAAAAAACTCCGGTGTTACCGGACGTCGCAGCGGACTGCGCACCAGCGTATCAAGGCGAAAACGGATACCGGAATTACTTCCTATATACGGACGTGCATTTACTGATATCGAGACAGCCTCCACTTCCGGCAAGCGACGGAGACGGTTAGCCAGTTCGACAATGTCTTGTCCCGTCGTCGTTTCTTTCTGCCCTTTCGGAATATAAGAATCACTCTTATTGTTTTTCAGACTGAGTTCCAGATAGTAAGTATTGGTGATGTCATATCCCAGCGGTTCGTAATAAGTACGCGCTGTTGCATACGTCCAATCGACAATGTACCACAGCACCACGAAAACAATCAGCAATTCTGCCCACAGCCACCCGTTCGAGCGACGTTCGTTCCATATTTGTTTTAACAGTTGCATCTTCTTAAAAATTAGTTTGTTGAATGTTCCGGTTATCTCTCATTGATGGCATCCACAATATTTGTCCGTGTCACTCTCCATGCCGGAATGGCAGCACTCAATAAATTAAGTGCAAAGCAGGCAAAGAATGCGAGTAAGAACACAACAGGATCAAACAGCAGATCCATACACATGGTCCGCAAATCCGTCACACCATTACCCATAAAGTCAATAGAAAACAGCATACTCCCCAAGAAGAAAGTTGCGCCATAACTCAGTATTAATCCGAGCACTCCACCCAACAGTGAATAAAGCATATTCTCAGAAAGCACCTGCATCATCAGTTCGCGTCTTGGCGCACCGAAAGCTTTTCGAACGCCGATTTCGGAAAGGCGTTTGCGCATACGCGACAATGTCAGTCCGGAAAGGTTGACAGCAGGTACGATCAGCAGAATGATTAACGTTATTATATACTGACGGACAGCCTGCTTCACAGCCGGAGGATTATTGGCAGAATATCGTTGTGCCGCCACAAAATAAGTATCCGGCTGGTCACGATAAAGCAATTCATAATCCGGATAACCTTCCATATATCTGTCTCTGAGACGTTCAGCTTCCATACGGATTGCCGAAAAGTCATCCTGAGATTTAGCCAGAATGTAGACACTAACCATTCCCATAATTCCATATTCACCCCAACTGGCGGTAAATGCATCTGTTGAACTTAAAGGAATCCAAATCTGGGCATAAGCATACCGCGCCAGTTTGGAAACGGGACGTACAACTCCACAAATCATATAAGCGGAGTGATTTAAAAGGAATGTTTTTCCGACTACATCCGACGTTCCGAACAATTGCCGGGCTATATCCTCAGATATTACTGCTTTTGTTGCACCGGCATCAAAAGTTGCCTTATCAAACGGATATCCCGAAAGGAAATCGAACTTAAACACTTTCCAGAAATCATCATCCACCTGCAATACGCTGCAACTAACCTTTTCTCCCGCTGGCTTAGCAGCCAGCATCGTTTCCGAGAAACTACTGGTTATAGATACAATTTCGGGCGTAGTCATTTCTTTAAAACAGGCTTTCGCTGTCTTATAAGAAACAGGTCCGTTACTCTGCCAGTTTTCGTTTGCCTTATACTGAAACCCCGCATATCTGAAAATCAACATACGGTCACGATAGCTTTCCGGAGCAAAGGGTGCAATAGTAGCACGCAATGTGATCACAATCACCATAATCATAGCAATAGCCAATGCCGTACCTATGATAGAGATAGAAGAAAGTAACTTATTCTCCTTCAACAGGTGAAATGCTTGTTTGAAATAGAGTTTTATCATTGTAATCTCATTATCTTCTCATTCATTTTCATACTTATCAGAATCCCCAGCCTTTCGTGCTCACATCCGGACATTTCAGGCCTTTATGATTGATTCTGCCTACTCCGTCACGCTTCAGGGAAGCTCTGTCCACCTTGCCGGACAATGTGATATTTCCGACTCCATCCACTTTGGCTTTCACAGTATTGCAATTTACATTGACGTTCATATTCCCTACCCCGTCTACCATTAATTCCAACTCATCACAATGGAGCTTTTTCACCTCACAGTTCCCCACTCCGTCGAGTTTGAAAGTTATATTTTTCAGCTTCAGGGTTTCTTTGGCATTGAAGTTGCCGACACCATCGATCTTTACATTCTTCAAATCAGGGGCTGTGATATAGAACGTCAGGTTCTTGACGTTTTTTACATTCTTCTGCTTATATTCGATAACCAATGTTTCTCCTTGTACCGTTACTTTTGTTTTATCGACATATTCAAAAGGACCTTCCATCCGACAGGAATAAGTATCGGACTGAGTGAAAATAATGTTACCTACCGACCGCAGATTGATAGCGGAAAATTCGCCTACTTTACAGTCTTCATTCACATTTTGTGCCCAAAGCGGGCAAAGGGCTACACTTAATAATACCGCAACAGCAGTTATAAAAATATTCTTTGTCATGATTAGCTTTTTTAGAGTTTAAAAGGGGATTACTGTACCTGACGGCCATCGAAGAAACGGATAGTTCTTGAAGTCTGTTTCGCCTGTTCTTCATTATGTGTCACCATAACGATAGTGCGGCCGTCTTCCTTATTCAGCCGATGGAGAAGTTCCATGACTTCGGCACCCATCTTAGAATCCAGATTACCGGTAGGTTCATCGGCAAGAATAATCTCCGGATGACCGATAATTGCACGTGCTATGGCCACACGCTGACACTGACCACCGGAAAGCTGCGTCGGAAAGTGATTCATACGATGACTCAATCCGACTTTTTCCAGTACTTCCTTCGCCAAACGCTTGCGTTCACCGCTGCTGATACGACGATAGAGTAACGGTAACTCAACGTTATCCATCACATTAAGTGAATTAATAAGATGGAAAGACTGGAATACAAAACCCAGTGTTTTGTTACGGAAAGCCGCCAGTTGCTTATCTTTCATTCCCTCGGTGTGCGTACCGTTAATTTCGACAGTTCCTGTTGTGGGTGCATCAAGCAATCCCATGATATTCAGCAAAGTGGATTTGCCACATCCGGACGGTCCCATAATACTTAGAAATTCTCCGCGGTCTACGGTCAGATTCACGTTTTCCAGTGCTACCGTTTCAATCTCGTCCGTACGGTAAATCTTAGAGAGAGAAGTCAATGTTATCATAACTATAAGTATTTAATTTAGATCGTTTTTATCTCATTTTCAGCTTATTCTTGTTCTTATAAGAGCTCATGTCACTGACTACCACTACATCTCCCGGTTGTAAACCACTCACCACTTCCACATATTCAAAGTTGGAATCTCCCAGTTGTACTTTACGTTTCACCAGTTCGTCGTCGGATGTCCGGACAAAAAGTTCATACTCACCACGTCCCACATAGAAAGAAGCGTTTGCCATCCGCATCACATCTTCCTTCACGGCATTCATCACATAAACGTCCGTTTTCAGTCCCGAACGTAAACGGGGGTTATTATCGTCTTTCAACTGCACTGTAAAAGAAATGACTCCGTTTTTGGACAGAGGTGTCACACTGCTGACCGTTCCTTCCAGTTTGTCATTGCCTATCTTCACAACCGCTTTTCCTCCGGCAGCTACCCGGTCACCGTAGGTATCGGCTATTTCACCTTCTACCTTAAAATGGCTTAAGTCTGAGATGATGGCCACCTGTCCGCCTTGTGAAATCTGAGCACCGATCTGATTATTAATATAGGTAAGAATCGCTTTACGCGGAGACCGAATCTGGGCATCGTCCAGTGTACGCTTCATTTCGGCAAGACTTTTACGGAAGATATTGAAATCCAGTTCCTGCACTTTCAGTTCGGCTGCCGCTACTTCTTTTTCGTTCTTATATTGTTGTTGGAGCTGTTCGTATTCCAGTTGTGCTACGTTATAGCTCAATTCTGCCTGACGCACTTTATCTGTTGTTCCCGCTCCCAGACTGTCCAGATAGTGTTCGTTCCGAAGTTCCACTTTCATGCGGCTCAATTTCATGGCGGAGACCTTAATCTGCATCGCCATATCGGAAAGTTTCGTCTGATTATTGACGCGAAGCTGATCCAGCTTATAGCGACGCATCTGTTCTTCGTCAAGCAGTTTTTTATATTCCGTTTCCGTGCTCTGAAGGTCGAGTTTCAGAATCGGAGTACCGATTTCCACACTGTCTCCACCTTTTCTATATACTTCAACGATACGGCTGTTAATGGGAGAATTGATGATTTCTTCAAATGCAGGGACTACCTTGCCGGAGGCACTGACACTAACTTCAATCATTCCTTTGTCAACTGTAGAAAGTACCAGATCCTTCTTTTCCACTCCTGTCCGCATGACAGATATAAGTATGCCGATAACAACTATACCGGCTACTCCTATCGATGAATAACGGATGATCTTTTTATTGCGTTCTTTGTTACGCACTTCTTTGGGTATTTCTCTGTCCATATCTAAGTATTTACAATTTCACTTTCAGTTGTTTTACCTTTTATTATACCAAATCTATGCCAAAAGCATAATCAACTGATTAACAGAGAATAATAAAAAAGAGAAGGTGTCCGATATCGGACACCTTGTACGAATTTACCGTTCAAAAAAACATGGTGTCACTATACTGTTGTTATAGTGTCACTATCTCCTTGTAATAGTGTCACTATACCGACCGGATAGTGACACCATCGCAAAACGGTGCTATACTATTTCTTTTGAGTTTGGTTGCGGTTCTTGTTTGGCCGGTTGCGGCTCCTGTATGAGGTCTTTCCCCCAATGGGTCGTTGCCTCAATTGCTTCCCGGTCACGAATCTCTTTCGCCTTGCGGGCATAGACAATCATTCTCATGGACTGATCATAGGTGAAGTAATTCCATACCCAGTTCAACAACACCACTACTTTATTGCGTACTCCCAGAATAGAGCGCAGATGCACTACCAGCCACATTACCCAAGCAAACCATCCCTGCATCTTCACCTTACTGAATTCCGCCACGGCACGATTACGCCCGACAGTCGCCATCGACCCCAAGTTACGATAATGAAAAGGCTTCATCTCTTTTCCTTTTTCCAGGCGAATCAGATTCTTTGCCAGCAATTCCCCTTGCTGGATGGCAACTTGTGCCAGTTGAGGATGTCCGTTCGGATAATCTTCGTCACCGGAAAGAATACATAAGTCACCAATGGCAAATACATTATTCGTTCCTTCTACCCGATTGAAGGCATCTACTTTGATACGGCCTCCACGACCGATTACGGACGTATTCATATTCCCGAAAGAAACTCCGGTCACTCCACTTACCCAAATAAAAGTACGGGTAGCAATCTCACTGCCGTCTTCAAGTGTCACCTTATGGTCACGGTAATCCGTGACACGTTTATTTAAAAGAATGTTGACTCCCATTTCACGGAGGAACTGTTCTGCATGGCTCGATGAGTCTTCGGACATTCCGGCAAGTAGCCGCGGACCCGCTTCTATCAGATAAATATGCATCAGACTGCTGGGCATATCGGGATAATCACTCGGCAATACAAATTTCTTCATTTCCGAAAGTACTCCCGCCACTTCCACTCCCGTGGCACCACCACCTACGACAACAATATTCAGCAACTCCTGCTGTTCCTGTTTGTTGGAGCAGGTCACAGCACGCTCCAAGTTGGCGAGAAGCGCATTTCTGAGCCCCATAGCTTCGGACACGTTTTTCATTGGCATGGCCTCCTCTTCGATATGTTTATTACCGAAGAAATTGGTCGTCGTACCTGCGGCAAGAACCAGATAGTCGTATTCCGCCTTCCCTATGGAAGTCTGTATCATGTTCTTTTCGGGGAAAATAGCACGTACTTCCGCCATACGGAAATAAAAATCTTTCCGATGCTGGAATATCTTGCGGAAGGGGAAGGAAATGGAAGTCGGTTCCATACCTGCCGAGGCCACCTGATAAATTAACGGGGGAAACTGATGATAGTTGTTCTTATCTATCAACACAACTTGAAAGCCTGATTTTTTCAGCTTATTAGCCAACTTCAAGCCACCGAAACCACCGCCTACAATGACGACTCGTTTCTTACTGTCCTTTGCAATATTTAGACTCATATATTAATCATGTTTTATCATACATAATAACATACGAGCAGGGCATTAAGTTTTCACACGACACTACTTTTACAGGGAAAAAGAATACCAATTTCTTCCCCGGTGGCGAGACACCCCCTCATCGGTGCCGAAGGACGTGTTCCCCGGTGCCGGAGCATAGCCTCATCGGTGCCGGAGAAAAACAATCCTGAAAGCCCTCTAGCGAAGACGCAGCCGATCTCCTACCTCCGGAATATATTCTCCGTCCTTACGATTCATCTTGTACAGATTTTTAAGGCGAATGCCATATTTCTGCGAGATGGCATGCATAGAATCGCCGTCTTTCACAATATATACAGTATGAGGCTTGGATGCTTTCTTCTTTTTACTCTTCAGATAGATGATATCTCCGTTCACCAAAGTATAATCACGCTGCAAGTCGTTATACTTCACCAACTTCTTCCAGCTGATATCAAACTCCTTACCCAAATCCTTGAAAGTATCCCCGCTGCGGGCCACGATATAAGCGATATCATTGGCGATATACACCGGATGCGGACTCAGCAGCCACGGGTTCTTTCGCAATTTACGTTCCGAGTAGACACCTTTGCTGTCATATTTATACAGGTCGTAGTCTTCGATAATCGTAATCAATCGATTGGCATAAGAAGGGTCGGTGGCATATCCTGCCTTTTTCAATCCGCGTGCCCATCCTTTGTAATCGGTTATATCGAGTTTGAAAAGGAAGGCATAACGGGCACCTCTTTTCAGAAAGTCGGAATGGTCTTCGTACGATTCGCGGGGATGCTTGTAGGCACGGAAACATTCATTGCGGGCATCGTCGTCATGACGTACCGAACGTCCGCGCCAACTGCCGCCACACTTAATACCGAAATGATTATTACTCTTGCGTGCCAACTGGCTGTTTCCGGCTCCGCTTTCAAGCAATCCCTGTGCCAGAGTGATGCTTGCGGGAATTTTGTGAAGCTTCATCTGCTCCACGGCCAAGTCACTATACTTATTTATATATTCTACATAACGTGCATTCCGTCTTTGTGCCTGTACTCCTACGGCAAAGAAGATAATGGCAGTTAGAAAGACTAGTCTATACAATTTGTTCTCCATTTTAACTTATATGTGGATTATCGGACACAAAAATCTGAAAAATAATTGGGATTATCAATCTCTTTTCTAACTTTGTAACATTAATAATGTAGAACTAACCTATTTACCGATATGAAGGACCTCACAATTACCGCTATAATCAAAGTATATCAATACGATGAACTGAACGAAGCTGACCGGTCATTAATGAAAACAGCCATGGAAGCAACCGCCCGCAGTTATGCTCCTTATTCGCATTTCTCGGTAGGCGCCGCCGCACTGCTGAACAACGGAACCATTGTGACGGGAACCAATCAGGAGAACGCAGCTTATCCGTCGGGACTTTGTGCGGAACGTACTACCCTGTTCTATGCCAACTCGCAGTATCCCGACCAACCGGTAAATACTCTCGCTATCGCAGCAAGAACCGAAAAGGACTTTATAGAAACTCCTATTCCTCCTTGTGGCGCCTGCCGCCAAGTGATTCTGGAAACGGAAAAACGTTACGGCCAGCCTATCCGTATTCTGCTATACGGCAGGGAATGTATCTACGAAGTAAAAAGTATCGGCGATTTACTACCGCTATCATTTGACGCATCAGCCATGGAGGAATAAATTATGTTACAACAGTATCACACCAAACTAAAAGGAACACTCGCTCTCACGGATTCTTATCTGACAGAGAAAGCTTTGCAAAAAGAAAAAGGACTCTATAAGTTTATATGGGTCCGCCAAGGAAGCATTACAGTAGAAATCGACCATCAGGAGATGGTACTCTCAAAAGACGACGTTATCTCACTGACTCATCTGCAGCATCTTGAATTTAAGTCCATAGATGGTGAATATATGACTTTGCTGTTCAACAGCAACTTCTATTGTATCTATGGAAACGACCACGAAGTGTCGTGCAGCGGCTTCCTTTTCAACGGTTCGTCCCACCTTGTCCGCTTCACACTGAACGAAGAAGAGCGCCGGCAACTGGACCAGATCACCGAAGCCATGGAAAACGAGTTCACCGTTTCCGACAGCCTGCAGGAAGAAATGCTGCGTATCCTGCTGAAGCGTTTCATCATCCAATGCACCCGAATCGCCCGTCAGCGACTGGATATCACGCGCGAAAAAGAATCCGGCTTCGAGATTGTCCGCCAATACTACAACCTAGTAGACGAGCATTACCGGACCAAAAAGCAGGTACAGGACTATGCCGATATGCTTCACAAGTCACCGAAGACACTTTCGAACATATTCTCAACATGTAAACTGCCTTCTCCGCTAAGGGTCATCCACGAACGGGTGGAAGCGGAAGCCAAACGCCTCCTGCTCTACAGCAATAAGAGCGCGAAAGAAATTGCCGATATCCTGGGATTTGAAGACCAGGCTTCTTTCAGCCGTTTTTTCAAAAACATGACAGGACAGAGTGCCGTACAGTTCAGAAATACGGAAGTTGGGAAGAATTGATAAGTGAAGCGGAAGTATTGCCATTTCGGAGGTATGCAGAAAGCACGACCTTTGCGGTATAAAGTTAAACCCATAAAAAAACCGCAAAATGAAAGAGAAATTTATTGCTTTGCTTACCTTCACTTCCAGCTTGAAGAATTTCGGAATTAAGTTTATCCGTGTAGCTATCTTAGTCGTATTCGTATGGATCGGTGGACTGAAATATTTCCACTACGAAGCCGACGGAATTGTTCCTTTTGTAGCCAACAGTCCCTTCATGAGTTTCTTCTATGCGAAAGATGCTCCTGAATACAAAGACCACAAAAATCCGGAAGGAGCCTTCGTTCCGGAAAACCGCGCATGGCACGAAGCCAATCGCACTTATACTTTCTCCTATGGATTAGGAGCGCTCATCATGAGTATCGGTATTCTGGTATTCCTGGGCATTTTCTTCCCGAAAGTAGCGCTGGTAGGTGATACGCTCGCCATCATTATGACGTTGGGTACACTATCCTTCCTTGTCACCACGCCCGAAGTCTGGGTTCCGAATCTGGGTGGAGATGAATTTGGCTTCCCGCTATTGTCCGGTGCCGGAAGACTGGTTATCAAAGATATCGTTATTCTCGCAGGAGCCGTAGTGCTTCTTTCAGACTCGTCACAACGCGTACTCAAAACACTGAAAAAAAGCTGATTCTGTCAGCTACGGACATCTTTGCTTCCCGGATATGACGCAAAACAAATATACTCTTCATGTGTTATAATAGCTGAGTATAAATCGTTAATGAAAGGAAGTTATGAAACAATATGATGCAATTATTATAGGGTTCGGCAAGGCAGGAAAAACACTGGCTGCCGAACTTTCCAACAGAGGATGGCAGGTCGCCGTCGTCGAACAGTCCGATGAAATGTACGGAGGGGCCTGCCCCAACGTAGCTTGTATACCAACCAAAACTTTGATTCACGAATCAGAGATTTCCACCCTGCTTTATCACAATGATTTCGATAAGCAGAGTAATATGTATACGCAGGCGATCGCCAGAAAAAACAAACTTACCTCTTTTTTAAGAGAAAATAACTACGAAAGATTAAGCAAACGCCCTAATGTGACTATCTACACAGGTAAAGGGTCTCTCGTTTCAGCCAATACGGTGAAAGTTGCTCTTCCCGAAGAAGAAATCGAATTGCAGGGAAAAGAGATTTTTATCAATACCGGCTCTACACCTATTATTCCCAATATAGAGGGGATTCAGCAAAGTCGAAATGTGTACACCAGTACCACTCTTCTGGAATTGGATATTCTGCCAAAGCACCTGATCATTATAGGCGGAGGCTATATCGGACTGGAATTTGCTTCGATGTACGCCGGCTTCGGAAGTAAAGTGACTCTTCTCGAAGCAGGAAACAGATTCATGCCCCGCAATGATTCGGATATCGCAAAAAGCGTTCGGGAAGTGATGGAGAAAAAAGGCATCGAGATTCGTCTGAATGTCCGTACACAATCTATTCATGATACGCTAGACGGAGTAACTCTGACTTATTCGGATACTTCGGACGGCACTCCTTACTTCGTAGACGGTGATGCGATCCTTATTGCCACAGGCCGCAAACCGATGATTGAAGGACTGAACCTGCAAGCAGCCGGTGTAGAAGTCGATGCGCACGGGGCAATTGTAGTCAATGACCAATTACATACCAATGCCCCTCATATATGGGCAATGGGAGATGTAAAAGGAGGAGCGCAATTTACCTATGTCTCACTGGATGATTTTCGTATTATCCGGGATCAGCTTTTCGGGGACAAGAAACGTGACATCAACGACAGAGATCCTCTGCCTTATGCTGTATTTATCGATCCGCCATTGGCACATATCGGAATTACGGAAGAGGAGGCACTGAGAAAGGGGTATTCTTTTAAAGTCTCCCGACTGCCGGCAACCTCCATTGTCCGTTCGCGTACCTTGCAACAGACTGATGGGATGCTGAAGGCTATTATCAATAGCCATAGCGGTAAGATTATGGGATGTACCCTGTTCTGTACCGATGCTCCGGAACTGATCAATATGGTTGCAATGGCTATGAAGACGGGGCAGACTTCTACGTTCCTGCGTGACTTCATCTTCACACATCCGAGTATGAGCGAGGGGTTGAATCAATTATTCGACGTATAAAATTAATAATAAACAGAGCCTGCAAATCTAGTAAACAGAGGCTCTATTAGTACTAAACAGAGCCTCTAAACTAAGAAAATAGAGGCTCTAAAATCATAGACTGTAATTCCCGGATTCCATATTTTTATTTATTTACGCAAGAATCTAAAGATAATCACGTATATTTGTTAAATGGAATCTAATAGAATGCAGTATAATGGTATATAGAATATTCTGGCTACTTCTTATTACAACAACTTTATTAATGTTTCCCGTCCATGCACAGGATCGTCTAAAGAATTTAGAATTCAAACAATTCTCAACTCCGGACGGATTACCCAACAGTATGGTTCATCAGGTCTATCAAGATCGGGACGGTTACATCTGGATTCCCACCTTCTATGGATTATTCCGGTATGATGGTTATGAAGTCAGAACATATAAATCAAATCTTTACACTCCGGGACTACTGACCAATAATAATGTACTTTGCGTAGAAGAAGACTACTCCCACAGACTATGGATAGGAACTCATGAAGGTCTCTGTGTACTCGACAAGCAAACGGGACAAATGAGAAAAATGCAACTGGAAGGAATCAACAAACATCGTTTGAACGAAATCCACGTAACCAAAGAGAACAAAGTCTATCTGGGATATATCCGTGGAATGGCATATTATGATGCAGAACAGGATACATTGGTCCTGATGACACACAAGGATTGTAAAGGCGAAGTACCCGAACAAAAGAATGTTCAAACCATACTTGAAGATGAAAATGGTGATTTACTGATTGGTACCTGGCAAGACGGGCTCTACCGTTATCACATAAAAGAGAATAAGTTCACCCATTACCCTCCATTGAGCGAAAACAATTCCGTTTTGTCATTATTTCAAGATTCCAGAGGAGTTCTATGGGTGGGAACAAGCGGGTATGGTCTTTATAAGGTTAATTTCTCTTCGGACAAGCAGACATTGTCTATTGAAAAAAATTACAGATACGATCCTCTGAATATTTCCTCTATCCCTTCTGATTATATTTATTCTATCCATGAAGACTTGCAGACACATTCGTTATGGCTGGGAAGCCGGGATGGAGTTGGCATTATGAATATGGCTAACGAAGGGACGTTCATCAATTACAAAGAATCGAACCCAGAACATTATTTGCCCGTACGCGAAGTGAACACCGTTTTTCGGGATAAAAACGGATTGATGTGGATTGGAACAAAAGGAACAGGAGTTTTTCATGCAGATACACACGCACGTTCTTTTGATGTCCTCTACCCACGTGGTAACGGGAAGTTCTTTACTGATTTGATCTCTACCTTATATATAGAAGAGAATGGAGCTTCCTGGATTGGTTTCGGATATGGAGTGGATTACCAGTCGAGAGACAAGAAGATATCTTTAATACCCTCCAAACGTCCCTATCACATTTCCTACAGCCCTACTTCCCAAGAAGTGCTGCTCGCCATTCATGATGGCGGAGTGATGACTTGTCAGAATGGAAAGATTATCCACCAATATAAGACTTCAAATTGTGGTTTCATTCCTCATGATCTGGTATATTGGGTACATGAAGACCGTAAGGGGAATTGGTGGCTAGGCACCTATAAGGGAATTGGAGTCCGATATAAGGATGGTCGTGAATATTGTTTCAGCCGTATGCCTGGCATTGATGCCTTACTCTCTAAAGAAATTACCTGTATAATGGAAGATAATGACGGCTCCTTGTGGCTGGCAACCAACAACAATGGTATAGTTCACGTAACTGGAAATATGGAGCAACCGGAATCATTACATTGCCAAAACTACTGTATGGAGAACAAACTGTTACCGGTCAATACTCCCCTTTGTTTTCTATTGGATAAAAGCGGCAGAATATGGGTAGGCACAGAGGGAAGCGGACTTTGTCTGTATAATGTACAAGATGATTGTTTTGAATCCGTCCATCAAGCATACAATTTACCGGGAGATATGGTAGGCAGTATGGAAGAAGATAATCATGGAAACCTTTGGTTAGGCACCAATCAAGGATTGGCAAGATTGACTATCACCGGAGAGGAAAAAGGAAGAGTACGAACTTTTACTGTTGCAGATGGATTAGCAGATAACTTCTTTAATCAAAACGCATCTTTTTATCGCAATGGAACTTTCTATTTCGGATGTAGCCGCGGAATAGTTACTTTTGACTCCGAAATGATGAAGGAGAAACACTCTGATATTTCTTTGCGCATAACGGATATATTAATAGACGGCAAATCATTGGAACAAATGCCGGAACAACAAAAAAGCAAGATATCCTCTTTTACTGCCGATTATACAAAGGCTCTCATCATCCCGTCAGCATATACCAATTTTACTATTCGCTTTGCATCGCTCACTTACAACCAGCCTCAACTGAACAAGTACGCATACAGGCTGCAAGGTTTTGACACAGACTGGCACTATGTGAATGCCGCCAACCGTAATGCATATTATTCTCAATTACCTGCGGGAGAGTATGTGTTTGAATTACGAGCCACCAATGAGAATGGAGACTGGGGAGAAATGCGGACAATGGAAATCCTTATCGAACCTCCTTTCTGGGCTACCTGGTGGGCATATCTTATTTACGCTTTACTGACTGCATCTTTTTTAGGATTGATATGGTGGGAAATACGCCGAAGACTTATGTTGCGTAATCGGAAGTATCTGCAAAAAGGAGAAACGGACAAAGTACACCATATCAAACTGCAATTCTTTTCAAATATTACTTCGGATGATGAGAAATTCCTCCAGGATGCCATTGACTGTGTAAACCGGCATCTGGATGATCCTGAGTTTGACGTAACTCAATTTGTCAATGAGATGGCAACAAGTCGTACCACACTTCACAAAAAGATGAAATCACTCACAGGACTCAATACAACCAGCTTTGTACGGAGCATTCGTTTGAAAGCAGCCTGCAAAATCATGGATGAGAATAAGAATATCCGCATCTCTGATCTGGCATACAAAGTGGGGTTCAACGATCCTAAATATTTTTCGATCTGTTTCAAGAAAGAATTCGGTATGCAACCTACAGAATACTCGATGAAATCGGCAAAAAACACTTAATTGAGTTCCAAAGAAAGAGAGTTGAAAGATGTTCCGAAAAGGTAGAAGGAACATCTTTCAACCTTATCGGGCAATGCCTCCCCCCTTTAATACTGACAGCCGGTTACCTTTGTGACATTAAAACTCTAATGTCTAATTTAAAAAGGTTGGCTTATGAAATCTAATTTTTATGGAAACAGAAAGTCGCTTATAGCGATATGCTTCTGTTCAGTTTTTCTTTTCGGAAATCGGATTGTTTGCACCGCGGCAAATCACAACGAGGGTGAGTTTGTCTGGTACAATGGAAAACAAGCAATCACCTATTCCGTATCCAAATCCGTATCTCCTGTGGTGACAGTTGCACTGGATATGTTTACCGGTGACATGAAACAAGTGACAGGAGTATTGCCTCAAAAAACTCATACAGGAAATACAGCTATTAAGATTGTACAATTGGATAAGAATAGATCTGCACTGAAAGAACTTCTTAAACAGGATGTTCCTGTAGATAGCCTTATGAGTAAAAAGGATGCTTTTTTTATCAAAGTTACCGAAAGCTCCAATAAGAAACAATTGCTGGTGGTAGGCAGTGATGGCAGAGGGACTGCCTACGGAATACTCGAATTGTCCCGTTTAGCCGGTGTGTCTCCATGGGTATGGTGGGGAGACGTCACACCCATAAAGAAAAATCAATTAACATTGCCTGCCGATTATACAACCTTTCAAAGCCCCTCAGTAGAGTATCGTGGAATCTTTTTGAATGACGAAGACTGGAGTTTACAACCTTGGAGTTGGAAAAACTTCGAACCGTCTGACACAAAAGGACGAATCGGTGCCCGTACTTATAAGGAGATTTTCAAGCTGCTGATGCGTCTTCGTGCCAACGCCATCTGGCCGGGTATGCACGGAATTACGACTCCTTTCTACTTTGTACCAGGAGCCAAAGAGGCTGCCGATAGCTGCGGTATCGTTATCGGCACTTCTCATTGTGAACCTTTGATGCGTAATAATGTAGGTGAATGGAAAGTCAGCGAACGAGGCGAGTATAATTATATTACGAATCGTGAAAGTGTACAGTCCTATTGGACAGAACGTTTGAAAGAAGCCGGACGCTATGAGAACTTCTATACGATAGGTATGAGAGGTATTCACGACAGCGGTATGGAAGGAGTAAAAACTCTTCAGGAAAAAACCGATGCTTTGCAGCAAGTCATAAATGCCCAACGCACCTTATTATCTAAATATGTAAAAAAGGATGTAGCGAAAATCCCACAGGCTTTTGTTCCCTATAAAGAAGTACTTCAGATTATGGAGAACGGTTTACAGGTACCCGATGATATTACACTCATATGGTGTGACGACAATTATGGCTACATGACTCGCCTGAGTGACCAGGAACAGCAAAAACGCAGCGGTGGTGCCGGTGTATATTATCATCTCAGTTATTGGGGACGTCCGCATGATTATATGTGGCTATGCACTACCCAACCGGGGTTGGTCTATAGTGAAATGAAACAAGCCTATGATTGCAATGCCCGTCGTCTGTGGATTGTCAATGTACATGATTTAAAACCTGCAGCCTATGACCTGGAACTTTTTCTGGATATGGCATGGGACATCAACTCTGTATCTCCCTCTACCCTCGTACAGCATCAGAAAAATTGGCTTTGCCGCGAATTCGGTACAGAAGCGGGAGAAAAGTTATTGCCGGCCATGCTGGAATTTTATCGTCTGTGCGGTATCCGCAAACCGGAGTTTATGGGCTGGAACCAAGTAGAACTGGATAAAAAGAAATATATAAAAGGATGGTCTCCAATCAAAAACACAGATTTCAGTCTCACTGAATTCGGTGGAGAACTAGACCGTTATCTGGAATCTTATGAGTCAATAAAAAGAATCCTGTCCGAAGTAGAACCGATCATTCCTCAAGAGAGAAAAGACGCTTTCTTTGCACAAATTAAATATCCTGTATTCGGTGCAGCAGCTATGAGTACTAAAATGCTGGAAGCACAAAGGGCACGCTGCATTTTTCCGGGAAGTTGTGATACTAACTTGTGGACTCGTGAAAGCCAATTGATGAATGCTTGTGCAAAAAGTATCAAAGCCTATCAGGAAATTCGTGACTTGACAGATTATTATAATCATAAATTAGCCGGTGGTAAATGGAAATATTCCATGTGTTACAATCCACGTGATTTATACGTGTTTTATCCGCCTACCCTCCCTATATGGTTAACTGATCAGGAAATTGAGAAATATACTTTTCCTGAAAGTACCAAGTCGCTCCCTCTGAAAGAGGTATCAAAAGACAAATGTATCGTTACCAATGCTTGTAACTATACCAAAGCAACAGACGGAGTGATCGTCATTCAGTCATTGGGACACAGCATGAACGCTGTATCCCTACCAAAAGGAAAGACAATCACCTTTGATTTTGAAAGTGCATGGGAAGGAGAGGCTATTCTGCGTACAGCCGTCATCCCGACACAGCCGAACGATAAAGGAGATATTCGCTTTAGTGTCAGCATAGATGGTGAAACGCCTCAGATATGTTCCTTTAAAGAAGGATTTCGTACCGAATCCTGGAAACAGAATGTTCTTCGCGGACAAGCAGTAAGAAATACCAAACACACACTAACAAAAGGAATGCATACTCTATCCATTACAGCTTTAGACAATCATGTATTAATAGACCAATGGATGATTGATTTCAAACCGGAAAGACAGTTTTATGTATTCCCTATAGAACCAACCTATCAATATTAAAGAATAAACCTATATGAAAACATTTATTTTTATAATCTTAAGTTGTTTATTTTCCTTAACTGTAAATGCACAGAGTACGGAAATCCAATATCTGTCGGGAAGCGGATATCAAGACACAAAGACATGGGATTTTTATTGTTCCGCAGGCATGAACAGTGGCAAATGGAGCAAGATAGAGGTCCCTTCGCAATGGGAATTACAAGGGTTTGGCGAATACACTTACGGACGTTTCTATTTGAATAAGGGAGCTAAACCCAGCGATGAAACCGGGCTATACCGATATCAGTTCAAGGTACCCGCTAAATGGAAAGATATGCAAGTCAGTATTGTTTTTGAAGGAGTAATGACAGATACTGAAGTGAAAATAAACGATATATCGGCAGGCGACATTCACCAAGGCGGTTTCTATCGTTTTAGCTATGACATAACAGATAAACTAAATTTTGGAAAAAAGAATAATCTGGAAGTAAAGGTATGGAAAGAATCTGCCAATAAATCAGTGAATGCTGCCGAACGACGTGCAGACTGGTGGCTCTATGGCGGTATTTATCGGCCCGTATACCTCAAAGCCATGCCCAAAACACATATCGAACGTATCGCAGTAAATGCGATGGCAAATGGAAAACTAGCAACAGAGCTACATCTGAAAAATATTTCCCAAGACTATTCAGTAGCGGCAACAATTACTCCTGTAGGCGGTAAGACAAGTATTGGCAGGCAAATCATTTCACTGAACAGTGATGAGATACAAACTATAACTACAGAATGGAAAGGCATTCAGACATGGGACTGTGAGAACCCCAATCTTTACACTTTAAAGCTGGAACTACTCAATCCTCAGAAGCAAATTGTCCACATCCATGAAGAGCGTATCGGATTCCGTACCATTGAGTTCCGCCCCAAGGACGGCATTTATGTCAATGGAACCAAAATTATAGTAAAGGGAACCAACCGTCATAGTTTTCATCCTGATGGCGGACGCACAACAAACCGTGAACTCAGCCTGCAAGATGCCTTATTAATTAAAGAAATGAATATGAATGCTGTACGTTCTCATTATCCTCCCGACAAACATTTCCTGGAAATATGTGACTCGCTTGGTATATTCTATCTGAACGAACTTGCCGGCTGGCAGAATAGCTATGACACGGAAACAGGATTAAAATTACTGTCTGAGATGATAAACCGTGATGTAAACCATCCCTGTATCTTTATGTGGAGTAATGGAAACGAAGGAGGATGGAATAAAAATATAGATGCCCACTTTGCAGATTATGATCCGCAGAAACGTCATGTCATCCATCCGTGGGCTGATTTCAACGGGCTTGATACTCATCACTATCCAGCTTATCAAACAGGTCCTTACCGCTTGGCAAACGGATATAATGTATTTATGCCTACCGAATTTCTACATGGACTTTATGATCGCGGACAAGGAGCCGGCCTGGATGATTTTTGGGATAGCTATAAGTCTAATCCCTTATTTGCAGGAGGATTTTTATGGACATACGTTGATGAAGCCGTTAAAAGGACCGACCAAGGAGGGCGTCTGGACTCGGATGGTCCTAACGGTCCGGATGGCATTGTAGGCCCCAGACGGGAAAAAGAAGGAAGTTTTTATACCGTCCGTGAAGTCTGGGCACCTATACAATTCCAGAACCTCTTTATCACCCCATCTTTTAAAGGAGATTTCATGATAAGTAACAACTATCTTTTTACGAATCTGAAAGAGTGCAGTATGAAATATCGAGTCTATTCCCTTTCATCACCTTTAAAGAAGGGGACACAAACGCTGCTTTCCGAAGGTACAGTGCCCCTTCCGGATATTGCTCCGGGTGAAACCGGCAAGGTACATATGAAATTACCTGCTATTTTTTTCCAAGGGGATGTGCTGGAACTGGAAGCTTATGATAAACAGGGGCATTCTATCTGCAATTGGACTTGGCCAATTAAATATGCCAATGAATATTTTGCAATGCAATATAATAAACATATTAGTACTTCATCCGCAAGTATTAAAAAGCAGAATGGAGAGGTCACTTTGTTTGCTAATGGTATCTCTGCCACCTTTAGAAATGGGATACTTATCGAAATAAAACAGAAGGATGAAATCATCCCGTTAAATAACGGTCCATTACCTGTCGGTATGAAAGCTAATTTTAAAGAAGGCTATGAGTACATGCAAGGTAATGACGCCTGTTACATTGCCAAATATGAAGGAGGAATAGATTCAATTGTCTGGCGTATGTCCGGAGACGGATTATTAGGTATGGAAGCTGTACTGCTGAATGATCCTAAAGGTCATGGTTTTGAGGGAGCCTTCTTTGATAAGAAAATATATAATCTCGGGCTCCCTTTCTCTTTTCCGGAAAAAGAAGTGAAAGGCATGAAATGGATGGGACGTGGCCCTTACCGTGTATGGAAGAATCGTATAAAAGGTACCAATTATGGCATTTGGGAGAAAGAATACAATAATACCATAACCGGTGAAAGTTTTGATCATTTAATCTATCCGGAATTCAAAGGTTATCATGCCAATGTTTATTGGGCAACATTAGAATCAGATCGCGTACCTTTCACTGTTTACTCTGAAAGTGATGGCTTGTTCTTCCGTGTATTTACTCCGCTGGAACCTGTCCATCGACGTAATGGTGAAAACACAATGTGGGAATTCCCGGAAGGTGACATCTCTTTTCTTTATGATATTCCCGCCATGCGTTCCGGAAAATCCATTCCTGAACTTGGTCCCCACAGTCAGCCAAGCAGTATTCGCATTAAAAAAGGGGATGACGGTTTTAAAATGAAATTATGGTTTGATTTTCGAGTGGAAAAGATGTAATAAGTTAATAAAGTAGGTAGTGAAAATGAAGAGCGGGACATTTTTTAATTGTAGTCTCTGCTCTTCATTTTTTTATTCCATATTCTGAATTAGTTCAAAGAATCCATTTTTCCAGCCAAAACCCAACAATATTATAAAAGAAAGTACTATCTTTGCGCCCAAGTTAAACTATATACTTACCACAATGAGAATTTCTAAGTAAGACAACACTTCTAGTAAACATCACTTTTCATCTATGCTTTTTCTTTATCGTTAAGCATCACGAAATTCGTGTTGTTTAGCCAGTATTGTGTTTGTCGTTCCCCTGCCCCGTGATTATCCTCACCCAGTTTTCAACCTCAAACCCAATAGACCATCATGCCTATTAGTATTCAACAAATCAGCTATATCCATCCGGATAAAGAAGTATTATTCAGTGACCTTAACTTTGCCATCAGTAAAGGGCAGAAGTTAGGATTAGTCGGCAATAACGGCTGTGGCAAATCTACCCTGCTGCAAATTATTGCCGGACAATTAACACCCTCTTCCGGCGTCATCGTCCGACCGGACGACCTCTATTATATTCCCCAACATTTCGGGCAATATGATTCGTTGACCATCGCGCAAGCCTTACAGATAGACCATAAGCAGAAAGCACTACATGCTATCCTTGCGGGAGATGCCTCAATAGAAAATTTCAGCATATTGAACGACGACTGGAATATAGAAGAACGTTCCGTCGCCGCCCTCGATTCGTGGGGATTGGGCCAATTCCCACTATCCTACCCGATGAATCTGCTCAGCGGAGGAGAAAAGACACGTGTATTCCTCGCAGGTATGGACATTCATAATCCGTCTGTCATACTGATGGATGAACCGACCAATCATCTCGATTCGTCAGGCAGACAACGTCTGTATGACTGGGTGGAAAAATGGCGTTCCACGCTGTTGGTAGTAAGCCATGACCGTACACTGCTGAATCTTCTTCCCGAAATATGTGAACTGGAAAAGCATCAGATCAGCTATTACGGTGGAAACTATGAATTTTACAAAGAACAAAAAACACTGATGCAAGAAGCCCTGCAACAACGCATCGAAGAAAAAGAGAAAGCGCTCCGCACTGCCCGCAAGGTAGCCCGCGAAACAGCTGAACGGAGGGATAAACAAAATGTACGTGGTGAAAAAAGAAATCTGAAAAAAGGTGTCCCGCGTATTGTACTGAACGGTTTGCAAAGCAAATCGGAAAAAAGTACTGCCAAACTAAGCGGTGCACATCAGGAAAAAACCGAGAAGTTAACTGACGAGCGTAACCAACTCCGAAGCTCACTCTCGCCGACAGCCGCACTAAAGACTGACTTTAACAGTCCCGGACTTCATACCGGTAAAATACTGGTTACGGCAAAAGAGATTAACTTCGGTTATCATCCCGATCAGCCACAACTTTGGCGAGCCCCTCTCAGCTTTCAGTTGAAAAGCGGAGACCGCCTTCGTATAGAAGGAGGCAATGGCAGCGGAAAAACAACTCTGCTGAAAATCATAACCGGACAACTCCAACCACTGAAAGGCACGCTCATACAGGCAAATTTCACCTATGTATATCTGAATCAGGAATATTCGATCATCAATGATCGAAACAGTATTTTGGAACAAGCCTATGCCTTCAATGGCCGCAACCTGCCGGAGCACGAAATAAAGATTATTCTAAACCGATATTTATTTCCGGCTTCCGAATGGGATAAATCTTGCCGGAAGCTAAGCGGCGGAGAGAAAATGAGACTTGCCTTTTGTTGCCTGATGATCAGTAATAATATGCCCGATATGTTTATACTGGACGAACCGACCAATAACCTGGATATACAAAGCATCGAAATTATTACTGCTACCATCAAAAACTATGCAGGTACTGTGATAGCCATCTCACACGATAATTATTTCATTCAAGAGATTGGAGTGGAACAAAGTATATTTTTAAGTTAATCTATTCATATTTTATCCGGTAAACCCTACATATATCGATACAGTTTTTATAACTTCGCAGCGCGAAGAAAATAGAAAAATATAAAATGAATCAAACAGCTGAATCCCTGTGGTTTGTCTTTTACAAAGATGAACTACTGCTTGAAAAGGAGGGGAACGGTACATTTGCCATTCCCTGCGGAGAAATTCCTCCTATCCTTATCAAAGACAAGACTACAGTACACAATATCACCACACTGGAAGGAAGAAACTGCAAAGCCTATTCCGTATCCCAACCTATTGAAGAGACAGAACAATATGCAATGATAGGGCTTCGCGCTTCTTACGAATACCTCCCGCTGGGACATTACCAGGCAGCAGGCAAAGCCCACGAAATACTGCATTGGGACAGAAACAGTCTGTTCTGCTCGGCTTGCGGCACTCCGATGGAACAAAAAGAATCCATCATGAAACGCTGTCCGAGTTGTGGCCGTGAAGTGTATCCGGCTATCTCGACAGCCGTCCTTGTTTTAGTGCGCAAAGGCGACTCCATACTTCTCGTTCATGCCCGCAACTTTAAAGGCAGATTCAACAGCCTTGTAGCCGGATTCCTCGAAACAGGCGAAACACTGGAAGAATGTGTAGCCCGCGAAGTGAAAGAGGAAACCGGACTGGACGTGAAGAACATCACTTATTTCGGCAACCAGCCCTGGCCCTACCCCAGCGGATTAATGGTAGGATTCATTGCCGATTATGCCGGAGGAGAAATCAAATTGCAAGAAGAAGAATTAAGCTCCGGTGATTTCTATACAAGAGATAATTTGCCGGAACTTCCACGAAAACTGAGCCTGGCACGGAAAATGATCGACTGGTGGCTGGAATGCTCCCACAAATAAACAGACATGGAGAACATCATCAAAGGAATCCGCCGATATTATCCGGTATCTGACAGCTCACTGGAAATGCTTTTCAGCCACATGAAAAAGCTGGAATTGCCAAAGAAACACTTACTGATACACGGCGGAGTATCAGATCGTCACGTCTACTTTATTGAGAAAGGATTTTGCCGCTCCTATTGCCTGCGTGACGGTGAAGAAATCACGATCTGGTTCTCACGCGAAGGCGATATCACTTTTGCGATGAAAGACTTATACCACAACCAACCGGGATACGAATATGTAGAGTTACTGGAAGATTGCGAACTATATGCCATACGCATTGATGAATTAAATCAGATTTATGAAACAAATATCGAAATTGCCAACTGGGGACGCATTATCCATCAGGAATGTCTGCTCTACATGGACATACACCACATAAACCGACTATACCTACCGGCCAAAGAACGCTACGAACAACTTCTACGCGAACAGCCGGATGTAATTCACCGTGCCCAACTGGGATATATAGCTTCCTTTCTTGGGATGACTCCACAACATTTAAGCCGCCTGCGCTCCGAATCCTGAGTTCTTTTTAATCTATGTGAATTTTTATATCACAGAAAAACTGTACTTTTACAGCCGAATACAAAAAAGAAACAGATAAACGTCGTGATCAACACATTAACATCTTTACGAATATTCTTTGCCTTGATGGTATTCGGAGCACATTGTTATGTTCTGGATACAAGTTTCGATGCCCACTTCTTTAAAGAAGGATTTGTCGGAGTCAGTTTCTTTTTTGTCCTCAGCGGGTTTATTATTACCTACAATTATCAGGAAAAACTACTGACAAAAACGACTACTAAACGCACGTTCTGGGTAGCACGTATTGCCCGCATTTATCCCCTGCATCTACTTACACTATTAATTGCCGCATGTATAGGAGGATATGTTCAATATAGCGATACGACGGACTGGATCAAACACTTTGTCGCCTCTACCTTTCTGTTACAGCCCTTCTTCCCCTCTGCCGATTATTTTTTCTCTTTCAACAGTCCTTCATGGAGCTTGGGGTGCGAACAGTTATTTTATTTCTGCTTTCCTTTCGTGATTCCTTTCTTAAGCAGCAGGCGAAAACTATTGGTTGTACTCTCAATCTGTCTTCCGGTCATGCTGGCAGGTATGTATCTGACTGCCGACGAACAAATCAAAGCATATTGGTATGTCAATCCCATCACCCGCCTGCCAGACTTTTTTGTGGGAGTATTGCTTTATCAGATCTATCAGTCATTACACAATAAAAAGATTTCTTCTTCCACGGGAACATTCTTGGAAGTAGCATCCGTCGCTTTATTTCTTCTTTTTTATCTTTGTGCCGCAGATATACCTAAAGTATACCGTTATTCTTGCTATTACTGGTTACCTGTTTCTCTGATGATACTCATCTTTGCCTTCCAGAAGGGAGGTATATCCCGGCTATTATCCAATCGGTTTCTGATAATAGGTGGAGAAATCAGCTATAGTTTCTACCTGATACATTTGTTTATTATACTCACATATACGAAAATGGCAGCGCTCTATCAATGGCAGGTGTCATGGATGATCAGTGTTCCCCTCATTTTCGGTATCACCATTATACTTAGTTTACTTTCTTACTATTATTTCGAAAAACCCGCCAATAAATGGGTAAAACGAATACTAACTAAAAAACAATCATAAATCAAACCCATGGAATTATTAAAAAAGACACCACGAATTGAAGTAGTAGATGCCCTCAGAGGATTTGCAGTTATGGCCATCCTCTTGGTACATAATCTGGAACATTTCATTTTCCCTGTTTATCCGGAGAGTTCTCCCGAATGGCTTAGCGTTTTAGATGCCGGAGTGTTTAATGCAATATTCTCATTGTTTGCCGGAAAATCTTATGCCATATTCGCCTTGCTTTTCGGATTTACTTTCTATATCCAATCGCATAATCAGCAGTTGAAAGGCAAAGATTTCGGCTACCGTTTTTTATGGAGACTGGTTTTACTTGCCGGTTTTGCCACTCTTAACGCGGCTTTCTTTCCGGCTGGAGATGTTTTGCTTCTGTTTGTTGTTGTCGGTATCATATTATTTATTGTACGCAAATGGAGCGATAAGGCTATTTTAATCACTGCTATCTTATTTTCATTACAGCCTATTGAATGGTTCCATTATATAATGAGTCTGTTCAATCCTGCCTATACCCTGCCCGATCTGAATGTCGGAGCCATGTATAGCGAAGTGGCAGATTACACCAAAAACGGAACTTTTTGGGAATTCCTCATTGGCAACGTCACATTAGGACAGAAAGCAAGCTTGTTCTGGGCCATTGGTGCCGGACGTTTCTTGCAGACTGCCGGACTTTTCCTGTTCGGTCTGTACATCGGACGCAAAGAACTGTTCATCACTTCCGAGTCTCATCTGAAATTCTGGACCAAAGCACTAATCATTGCAGCTATCAGTTTCGCTCCGCTTTACTCTTTGAAAGAGCAGATCATGCAAAGTGACAGCAGCCTGATTCAACAGACCGTAGGGACAGCTTTCGATATGTGGCAGAAATTCGCATTTACCATCGTACTGATTGCTTCCTTCATCTTACTTTATCAGAAGGCTAAGTTCCAGAAAATCGTTTCCAACCTGCGCTTTTACGGAAAAATGAGTCTGACTAACTACATCACACAATCTATTATGGGAGCTATCATCTACTTCCCATTCGGATTTTATCTGGCTCCCTATTGCGGATATACGCTCAGTCTGATTATCGGAATCATTCTGTTCCTATTACAGGTACAGTTCTGTAAATGGTGGCTGTCGAAGCACAAACAAGGACCATTGGAAACCATCTGGCACAAATGGACTTGGTTGGGAGCTAAGAAATAATGAAGAAAGCAGGCCACGAAGTACACACAAACTACAAACGAACAACTTATGAAAATGAAACGTTACGTATCACTCTAAAGCATCAACAAAACCGTGTATCCCCGTAGCCTGCATGTTTAAATTGAGATGATTTAGATAGAACAAGATTTCCATAAGAAGGATTAGCAAGGGAACTTAAAGAATGCAAAGGAAATGAAAGACCGATGAAAAGGCGGTTACATAAAAGAAACGCCTTCATAGTCTCGAAGACTATGGAGGCGTTATTTATTGTTTCTCTATTCTGAAATATCAGAAGAAGAACGGAATCAAATACCTAATGACTTCTTCACTGCTTCAATCTTTTCCATTGCAGCAGCATCAGCAGAAGCGAAACAGTTGCGACAACCCATTTCTCCTTGTACTTCCATATAGAATTTGATCTTCGGTTCTGTTCCCGACGGGCGAACTGAAACTTTGCTTCCATCTTCAGTGAAGTATTGGAGCACATTAGATGTTTCCGGCATATCAAGGTCAGTCGCCTTGCCTTCTGCATCTGTCTGTTTCAGCGTCTTGTAGTCTTTGCTCAAAATCACCTTGGAGCCACCCAGTTCTTTCGGAGGATTAGCACGGAAGTTTTCCATCATAGCTTTGATTTCTTCAGCACCGCTCTTGCCCGGTTTCACTACGTTCACTGTGAATTCTTTGGAGAATCCATATTCTACGTAGATATCCAGCAACAACTGGTACAATGACTTACCGTTATCTTTTGCCCAAGCAGCTACTTCTGCAATCAGACAGCAAGCTGATACGGCATCTTTATCACGTACGAAATCTTCGGCAAGGAAACCGTAGCTCTCTTCACCACCACCGATATATTTCTTTTTGCCTTCACGCAGACGGATTTCACGTGCGATCCATTTGAATCCGGTGTAGCAGTCGAGCATTTCGATGTTATTCTTATCAGCAATCTTCTTGATAAGTTCGGTAGTAACGATAGTCTTCACACAGAATTCATTACCCTTGATCTTACCCAATTGTTTGTACTGAGTCAGAATATAGTAAAGATACATCATACAAGTCTGGTTACCGTTGATCAGTACCCATTCACCCTTGTCGTCCTTACAGGCGATACCTACACGGTCGGCATCCGGATCGGAAGCCATCACAAGGTCGGCATCAATTTCTTTAGCCAGATTGACAGCCATAGAAAGCGCCTCGGCATTTTCCGGATTCGGAGATATTACTGTCGGGAAGTTACCGTCTTTGATCATCTGTTCGGGAACAGTAAATACATTTTCGAATCCCCACATCTTCAAAGCGCGCGGAATCAGCATCATACCTGTACCGTGAATCGGAGTATAAACGATCTTCATATCCTTATGACGGGCGATAGCTTCCGGATCAATAGAAACAGTCTTCACCATATCGAGGTAAATCTTGTCAATATCTTCACCGATGATCTGAATCAGATCCGGGTTCCCCTGGAACTTGATATCAGCAGCGGAAGCGATATTATTCACTTCATCAATGATACCAGCATCGTGTGGAGCCAGTACTTGCGCACCATCATCCCAGTATGCTTTGTAACCGTTGTATTCTTTCGGATTGTGAGAAGCAGTCAGGATAATACCGCTCTGGCAACCGAGGTGACGGATTGCGAAAGACATTTCCGGAGTCGGACGCATATCATCGAACAGATATACTTTGATGCCATTAGCAGAGAAAATGTTGGCAGAAGTTTCAGCGAACAGACGGCTGTTGTTACGACAGTCGTGACCAACCACTACAGAAATCTGAGGCAGATCTTTGAAGTTCTTCTTCAGATAGTTGGAAAGGCCCTGTGTAGCAGCACCTACCGTATAGATATTCATGCGGTTGCTACCTACTCCCATGATACCACGCAAACCACCCGTTCCAAATTCAAGATCTTTGTAGAATGCTTCGATCAATTCTGTTTTATCTTCGTTCTCCAACATGCGTTTCACTTCAGCCTGAGTTTCGGCATCATAAGCCGGGGTCAGCCATTTTTCGGCTTTCTCAGTGACCTGCTTGATAAGTTCCTGATTTTCCATTTCGATTATTGTTTATTGGTTAATGATTATTTCTCTATTCTCTGTCAATCCTTGAATATACGCCAAGTCTTGAGCACACAAATGTAAAAGAATAAGTTTATAAATCCTAGTTATTTTCTCAAAATAATAACCTGAAGAGGAGATTTATCGATTCATTTAATTGAAATGGTATAGTACTAAGATATAAATATCATCCCTTGTAAGGCGAGAAGCCATCTCTCGTACTCTTCCTTGCAAATTTCCTTCCCGATAATATTGCATAAGCTTCCGAGAACTAATATATGAGACACCAGTATTCTTTGGAAAGTTTCCACGAGTATTGTTTATTTCAACCGATAATTCAGGGCTGTAATCACTGTCTATCACTATAGGAGTATAGATTTCTTTGGTCTGATAATCGTAAACATACGAATCTCCATCGAATTTCTTCATATTCCGCTTATACACCTTTTCTGTAACATTTAAGAACATAAAACGTTCACTACGAAACGAAATTGCCATCAATTTCAAAGGAAAAGTAGAACGAGGTGCAGGTGTACGTACCAACAATGGCTCGAATCCATTCTTTCCATAAGAGAAAACCGTATCACAGGAAAAGTCCGAAAGAATCATTTCGTTACCATTCTTCAATAAAGGTTTGATAGAAAAAACACAAGTAAATACTTCTTGACTATTTGCATTCCAAAACCGGAAACGGAAATAATTCGTGATATGATGCTTTACATAAAAGGGCAAAGGCGTCATTCCACCATCATCTTTTGACATTAAATAATAGTAGGTTCCTTTTTGAACCGGATTATCAATATTTTCCTCTCCGTCGCTAAATACCAACGAGTCTCTGTTGTAATCAAAAACCTGATCGAAGTACTTATCGCTTGGAAGTTCTAATGTACGTTTATATTTACCGGACAGACTATAAACATTAGTTCTGTTAATTGAACCAACTACATAAATTTCTCTACGTTCCTCATCTATAAAAACAGAAAATACAAAATAGTATTGTTCCTTACGCTGCCCTTTATGATTGAAACGATACCGGAGCTTTCCGGTGACCCTTTCAAAAACCATTATTGTATGCTGACGGTTGTAAGCCACTATCCAATGAGGCGTAACACATGCTGAGGTCAGATCATATCCGCCTAAAGAGTCTGTGCCGACTGTATATAAAGGAATATATTCGGACTTTGCAACTTTAGCCAAATCTATTTTCTTTTCCGGATAAGAAGCATTTAAATCTATCACCGGCAAAGCCTCAACTTCCGGCATCGTCGCACTCGGATGCTTACAACCGACCAACAGACAGAGGGAGAAAAGGAACCATACTATTTTCATCTATACTTTATTTGAATTTATGCAATATGAGTAAAGGATTATCGTCAACTGTCATTTTCTCCGCTTCCTTCTTCAAGTTTCCTGCTAACTCTCCTTTTTCCAACAATTCCAGTAAACGGTCGGCATCACATGAGTTATAAACACACATCTCGGGCAACTCGGGTAATAAACCATGAATTTGCATCGGACGTGCAGACGAAAAGTCCTGATTTTCAAATTCCAGATCATACACTTTCTTCTCAACCATATCATAAACGAATTCTTTGGAATCAAATTTACTTTTTCCCGGTTCAAACTTTTTCAACGCAGTGGACATGATCAGATATTTTCCAATTTTGGCTTCACATTGCATGAGTAGTCTTGGTTCGGAAGCATTAGCCTTTGGGGTTCTTATAAATAGCGGAGTTAGTTTGTGATTGCGATAAGAATAAACTGTATCACAGGCCAAATCAGCAAGAATAAACTCAGAACCACTGTTCGCTATCGGATAAACACTCATCGACCAAACAATTTTCTGCCCTCCCTCTGTCGCATAGGCACGATTACCCACTCGATCACGAACTGTTACCGGAAGACGGGAAACAGATCCATCCTTTTTTGATACCAGCAAATAGGGGCGAGCATTAGGATGTTTACCTTGGTTGTCTAACATATAACTGTCATAACACAACAAATTCTGGTCGTCACAATTGTACATAATTTCAATACGTACATTTTCAGGGATAGACAAAGTACGTTTGTATTTTCCATCGATAGAATAAACCCGTATCTTATTAGAAACATCTACAAGGAACAGTTCTTTAGCTTTCTCGTCCAAGCGCAGTTGCAAAGGATAGTTGTATTCTTCACCACTCCCTCCTTTGTGATTAAACGTATGGCATATTTTACCTTTTCTGTCAAATACAAAGATCTGTCCTTCTTGTGCATTATAAGTTGTGATATAATTCTCAGTAAAAGAACAATGCAAAGTAGCCACTCCATCCAACAATACTTTATCTGATGTTTCCAACGGGATATATTCAGTAGTCGCGATTTCCTGCAATATCAGTTTCTTCTTCGGATAATCCTTAGTTATGTCAATTACAGGTAGTTGGGAAGCACTTTGCTTGGACTGAGCCGAAGCACCAAAAGCGAGGCATAAAGCCAAAGATACAAATAATAGCTTTTTCATGATAGTTTTATGTTAAAAGTGAAACAATATATTCTATCTTTTATTCTCAGCAAAAAATGCTTCCAATGAATCATTCGGGCCAAGTCCTAGTTTCTTCTTAATACGTTGTTTTGATTTTGTAACAGAAGTATTATCTATATTGAACAATATCCCTAAAGTCGAGTTGTCAAGCCCTGCATGAAGTAAATAACAAACTCTTCTGTCGTGTTCATTTAATAATTCACAAACATTGAGTTTTGCTGAAATATCCCCATAAAACATATCTACGAGCTCAAAAACTCGGTTCCACTCTTCCTGTGTTTCTATTATGCCATAATAAGGTTCACTCTTCAACAACCAAAATTGTGTAAAAGCAGCAATCCGTTGCGAAGAAATAGATGAAGTTGATCCCATCTGAAGCCGCTGTAATATTTCTTCCCGGTCAGAGTGTAGTATATGCAACTGTTTCATAAGCAACAAATTTTCGCTCTTCAGATTCTCATAGTTGGTTGATTTACTTTGTTCCTCGCGCAATAATGCAGCGTTTCTACGTTGATCTCCTTTCAGATCACTAATGATACGCTTATTTTTCTCTATTACTGCAGTATAACTTTCGATTTGGCTCTCATTATCTCGTAGTTGTTGCATGACTTCAGCCAACACTTTCTCTTTTTTCCACTTCTCTCGATAATACCAAACCAATCCTGCAACAAGTAAGCAGAAAGAGAGTGAAAGTATTATTAGATAATGCATCCGCCTACGAAGCTGCTCATTCTGTAACCGCTGATTTTCCGATTTAAGTCGTTCTTTCTCATAATTCTGCCCTAATGCACGAATCGTCGAAGAAGCAGAAAGCTGTTTATCAAGCGAATCTCTGCATTGAATGTAAGACTCGGCATACTCAACAGCTATTTCGGGACGTTTTGCTTTTTTTTCAATTTCATATAATAATTGATATGCACTCGAACAAATATACATATCACTTGTCTGAGTAGCTTTCTTCAATCTAACTCGTGCCTGTTCCGTATTCCTCATGCTTATATAAGACTCACCCGCTATCAAACTTGAAAAGGCTTCGTCAGAGACACTATCCAAGAACTTTAACATCAAACGAGATGAGAAATGATAGAATCCACCTTTTGAATAGATAGCTTCCAATTCTGCAGATATACTACGCAACAATTCCTTATCCTCCAAGTGAGAAGCTACCTCAATCGCCTGCTCATAATAACAAGCTATGCTATCTGAATGATGGAGCATCAAATGAGTACGCCCAATGTTGCGCAGTGCCACTGCTTGCTCGGCATCTTCTCCTGCCAAAGCATAAATAGATACAGCTTTTCGAAACAAATCAAGCGCATCATAATAAAGTTCGCGATATAAGTAAATAATAGCCAAACGACTGCTAGCTGTAGCTTCAAGCATCGGAACGTTTATTTGCTTGGCCAACTCCAATGAACGATAATAAAAAATAATAGCGTTCTCCTCATTATCTGCCTGACGGCAACTATCTCCCTTTTCCATCAAGTAGTTTACTTCTTCTACTTCAACTCCGGTAGGCAATGAAGACCGGCAAGAGAAAAAAAGAGTAGGTATAAGCAAACAATATATTACAAAGATAATTCGCATAGTAGTCAATAATTAAAATAGAATGGGACAAAGGTAGGCAGTAACAACAAAGATTCCTAATATTTGGGATGGACAAAAGTTATACAGAAAACCAACTGATTATCAATATAATAAAAGTCCACATCATCTACAAAGCTGAAATGATGTGGACATTATATATAGTATTATGATAAATAAAATAACGATTATTCAGGCACTTCGTATCTTTTTCCAGTCTGCTTCACATACTCCTCCAGAAACTCCTTCGGATATCCCGGACGAATGACACCGGCAGGCTGTCCGATAGAATTCCTTTCAAACTGTCCATCCTTCACGCGCTTCACTACTCCGTCGTTGTACTTCACAATCAGGAAAGTGCCCAGTTGCTTCCAAGTATCAAAAGTACTCTGAGCGGTCATATTGGTATAGTTAGTCAGGAAAGCGATTGCGGCATTCTTATCTTTTGCCAGCAATTTGGCTGCCATTTCTTCAATACCTTCCTGCGCATTATTAAAGGTCGTTTCCATCTCTTTCTGAGTTGCACGCACGTCACCGATCATCAGATCATAACGCGGATAGACCATATTAGACACCCAGTTGAAAATCCAGAAAGCGGAATTCCAGGAGAACGTGATGTAGTCTGCGCCATCTACACGTGTATAGCACAACGGGGCTTTCGTCGTACAGCAATAAACAGGAGTAAATACGGCCATATTCGCATCATCCACTCCAAACCAAAGAACGCCGCCTATGGGGTCCGGCTTGTTGGCACGCATTTGTGCAACAAATACGAAGCCACTTTGTTGAGTCGAAATCGGACGTTCGTTAAAATACTCCTTATCACCTACCTTGAAATTCAGTGGAGAAAGACGATACGGGGTTTTATAAGGACCGGCACCGAAATCATTGGAAATATCAAGCGGTGTTCCTTCGTAGTGGTCACGCATCATATCTTTCACATCCTGTACGGAAAGTTTACGGTTCGGCTTTACGAAAAGAGGCATCGGAGTATCTGTCTTTCCTTCTATATAAGGAAGATAGTCATTCCCATGATCAGTAAATTTATTGAAATAGCTCCACACACGGGCTTCGCAGAAACGACGGGCACCGAAATCAAGTGGCGCATAAGCCTCAGCAAAGCTGAAATCCTTGTTCACACTATTGAAGTAACCTTTCTCGCGAGCGAAGGAAATCACATCCGGAGAAGTGATACAGTTTTCTTTGTCATTCATGTCAAACTGATGGATACGGGATTGATTGGCATGAGCCGAAATACAATCATCCGGTACACGTACAGCCACCCAGACAGCACCACGTACCCCCGGTCCCTTACCGATCATTTCCATAATCCAGATTTCATTCGGATCGGCAATCGTAAACGATTCACCTCCACTATAATAGCCATATTGCTGTACCAAGTCAGTCATGATACGGATCGCCTCGCGGGCGGAACGTGAACGTTGCAATCCGATATAAATCAGACTTCCGTAGTCAATGATTCCGGTAGAATCTGCCAGTTCCGGACGTCCACCGAAGGTGGTTTCACCGATAGTCACTTGAAATTCATTCATATTGCCAGTCACATTATAAGTCTGGCGTGCCTGTTCGATTTCGCCCAGATACTTACCCGTATCCCATTCATAGACTTTCAACATAGTCCCTTTGGGATATGTAGCAGCCGGATAATGATAAAGCTCACCGAACAGACCATACGAGTCGGCTGAATAGGAAACAATAGTCGAACCGTCAGTCGAGGCATTTTTGCCGACAATCAGATTCGTACAAGCGAAAGAATTCGCCAGAGCCGCCAAAGACAGGACAGCAGATAGAATGATTCTTTTCTTCATATATAATACATTTTAATAGTTTACCAAACAAAAGTTTCCTTCGAAACGGTCTGATTTCCACAAGCATCCGTGACAGTCATTTCTACGGTATGCTTGCCGCCTTTCTTCACATGTTTCGGGTCAAGCACACATTCCCAGTAAGACTTTACAATATTGGGACGACCGAAAAGTGCATATTCACCGTCAATCGTTCCCCGATAGGAAGCGATACCTGCTCCTTCATCTTTCAGCCGATAGACAATCTTTCCGTTTCGTCCCCACAAGTTCTTGTTAACAGGTATAATTTCCGGAGGAACAGTGTCCAAAGCAACCGTATATGTGCCCAGTTCACGAATAGATGCTTTCATAAATCCATCTTCGTACTTCCCTCCTACGCTGTATTTAGTCCCTTTAGGGGTCACTCGCGCCACGTAATATTTCGTAGTGTCCGCCACCGGTTTGCGCCGCAATCCGATTCGCAGTTCACAGCTTGCATGTAGCGGGACCGGCTTATCATTCAACTGATAGGTAAATGCAACCGCTCCGCTATCCGCTTTTACCTGATATTGAAGAGGTACATTATCATATAGCATCCCTTTCGGAACAATCAGACTCAAGCCCGGTTCCTGCAGATAATTCGTCTTATCCCAGGCAAAGAAATATTTCTCCCGATGATTCAACGGTTCAACCGGCTGTTTCTTGCCACGTACCGTAAAGTGATAGCGGGAAGTATTGCCAAAAGCATCTTTCAATGTATATTGAAACTGATAATCCCGTTCTTCGTCAATCGTTACCAAACCACGGTTATCGTTCGAGGCTTTCAACAACCGTAATGTATTTCCGGGATCAATAAAGGATTTCATGTACTGCCCATACGTCCAGGAGTTTATCATTCGGTTTTCTTCCTGCGAAAAGCGGTCTACGGTACTACGGAACACTTCGGCACCATCTACCGTAAGCACTACGGAATACACTCCATAATGATTATTTACCCCGTCCATGTAGTCATACGCTTTGACACCTGTGCCGATTACCCCCCATGCTTCCACCGGATGTTCACTGTTCGGCAGAATCGTTTTATTTTCCTGACTTCCACTGACCACTCCTTTGCCAAGCTGCGGAAAAAGCATGATACCATCCGCTTTCGGGGCACGTGTATCTTTCAGATTCTTTTTAAAGAAAGGCATAGGGTCGATATAGTCTCCCGTCTCCGTCTCGAATACATCCAAATGAAGATGTGGTCCGAATGAGTATCCGGTATTCCCGCTCAACGCAATCCGCTGTCCGGCTTTCACCGGATATTCATCGGGTTCGGGGATGATTTCTACTTCCCAGTTCTCATTTTCATATTGAAGTTTCTTTACCCTTTCGGCAATGGGAGACAGAAAAGCGCTCAAATGGCGGTTGATAGTGGAATAGCCGTTGTGATAGCAGACGTCAAGCACATACCCCGAACCATTGGTGACACGTATACGTGAGATATACCCGTCAGCAAGTGCCCGAACCGGTTTGCCGATTGTTCCTCCCGTCTTAAAATCTAATCCGCCATGAAAGTGATTGGAACGAATTTCTCCGAAGTTTCCACTCAATGTAAGGGGAAAGTCGAAAGGTGGCACAAAGGCAGCCTGCTTTTTTTCCTGTGCATACCCCTCCACGCAACAGGCCAATAATAAAGCAGCAATATATCTTTTCATTATCTTCTTCACTTTTTTACTCCTGCAAATGTGCATTATTCCAACTAGATTACGAAATATCCGGGAAGAATGATAGCAGATGAACCTAGTTAATAATTCCTTTTATTATTATATTCGCAACTAAACTGTAATCATTATATTATTAATATTATTACTTTTGCGGCTGTTTTTAATAATAATTAAAAGTAAAAGGACTTAATGAGAATGTATGTAAAGGTAATGGCAGCGGTCATTGCATGTATATTGCTGAGTGGAGAAGCGTACTCAGCACTTGCAACTACCCCTGCTACAGAAAATCTGAGTTGGTTCAAAAAGAAAAAGAAAAAAAATTCAGAAGAAGAGAGAGTAAAAAGCGACTACGAGAAATTAGTGGAAGTCAGCAGTGTTAAAAAAGGGATGTTTGCCGTTTATCAAAAAAAGAACGATTATTATTTTGAGGTTCCCACATCATTGCTAGGGCGCGATTTACTTGTTGTCAACAAGTTACAACGAGTACCGGCTGAATTGAACGATGCTGGAGTAAACCGGGGTGTAAATTATGAAAATCAAATGATTTGCATGGAATGGGACAAAGCAACCGGGAAACTGATGTTCCGCCAACAACGCCCGTTACCTCTGGCTCCTCAGACGGATGCTATTTTCCGTTCGGTTAAGGACAATTTTATATCACCGCTTATTGCCGCATTCAAGATAGAGGCTGTCAATCAGGACTCTACAGCATTGGTGATCAAGATCAACGACATCTATGATGGTACGGAAACCAGCATTAATAATGTATTTACCAATATCAATCTGGGAACATCGGCTATTAAAAATCTATCACGTATCTTATCCGTGAAATCCTTTCCGAACAATGTAGTTGCCACTTCCGAGCTGACTACTAAAGTGACGGAAGGAACAACAAGCGTATATGTAACGGTAGAAGTCAGTTCTTCTATCCTTCTGCTGCCTGAAACTCCGATGATGGGACGTTTTGATAATCAGAAAATAGGTTATTTCACCAATCCGCTATTGAGTTTCAGCGATGCACAGCAAAGAACGGATAAAAAGCAGTTTATCACCCGTTGGCGTATGGAACCCAAACTGGAAGACCGGGAAGCTTACCTGAAAGGAAAGGTGGTAGAACCTGCCAAACCAATCGTATTCTATATCGACAATTCCACACCTTATCAATGGCGCAAATATATAAAAAGAGGTATTGAAGACTGGCAGATCGCTTTTGAAAAAGCCGGATTCAAGAATGCAATCATCGCCATTGAAGTTACCGATAGTATGGAAATAGATATGGATGACGTGAACTATTCCGTACTGACCTACGCAGCTTCGGAAAAGAAGAATGCGATGGGACCTTCTTTGTTAGACCCCCGTTCCGGAGAGATTCTGGAAGCAGACATCATGTGGTGGCACAATGTGCTCTCTATGGTAAGCGAATGGATTACAGTACAGACCGGAACTGTTTGCCCGGAAGCACGCAGCGTGCAGTTGCCGGATTCACTATTGGGTGATGCTATCCGCTTTGTTGCCTGCCACGAGGTAGGGCACTCTTTGGGATTGCGTCACAACATGATGGGATCGGCAGCGTTCCCAACTGATTCCTTACGTTCCGCAACGTTCACTTCCCGATTAAATTCCACCGCTTCTTCTATTATGGACTATGCCCGCTTCAACTACATAGCCCAACCGGGAGATGGCGTGAAGGTTCTTTCCCCGCATATCGGTCCTTACGATATCTTTGCCATCGAATATGGATATCGCTGGTACGGAAAGAATAGCCCGGAAGAAGAAAAAGATATCTTATTTGATTTCCTGAGTAAGCATACCGACCGTCTTTATAAATATAGTGAAGCACAGGATGTACGTGATGCCGTTGATCCACGTGCACAGAATGAAGATTTAGGCGATGATCCCGTACGTTCTTCCTTACTTGGCATTGACAACCTGAAACGCATCGTTCCGCAAATCCTTCAATGGACTACTACCGGAGAAAAAGGGCAGACTTACGAAGAAGCCTCACGCCTCTATTACGCAATTATCAATCAATGGAACAACTATCTGTATCACGTACTGGCCAACATTGGTGGCATCTATATCGAAAATACAGTCATAGGAGATGGTGTACAGACCTACACATTCGTTGAGAAAGAGAAGCAACAGGCTTCCTTGAAGTTTCTGACAGATGAAGTACTGACTTATCCTAAATGGTTGTTCGATACGGAAGTAGGAAAATATACCTATTTGCTCCGTAACACCCCGGTTGGACAACAAGAAAACGCCCCGACGCAGATACTGAAGAATGCACAAGCCTACATCCTTTGGGACTTGCTTGGCAACACCCGTCTGATGCGTATGATTGAAAATGAATCAGTCAATGGAAAAAAAGCGTTTACCGTAGTGGAACTAATGGACGGACTCCACAAGAATATTTTCGGCATTACCGAACGAGGAGGTATTCCCAATGTGATGGAACGCTCTTTGCAAAAAAACTTTCTGGATGCATTACTCACAGCTGCCGCAGAGCCCGAAGCTGTGAAAATCAATAAAAAGATTGCAGACGATCATTTCTTGCTCGATCATGCCACTCCTTTCTGCAGCTGCTATGCGGCCGAACAACGTTCGCTCCGACAGGAAGATAAAATGGGAGCTCACCGAGTTCTCAACTTCTACGGCAGCCAACTGAATCGTATCTCGGATGCAATATCCGTGAAACGCGGAGAGTTACTGCGGATTAAGAAATTATTGCAGAGCCGCCTCGGAACGTCTGATACAGCAACACGTTATCATTACGAAGATATGATTTTACGTATCAATACAGCTTTAGGTATTAAATAATTCGATTCAATCACTTACGTTTATTTACAATTAATGAATAAAAAACATCTTTGCATTATTATATGCTTCCTTGTTAACGCACTGGCAATGGCCAGTGCGGCTAATCGCACTATCACCGGGGTAGTAATCTCCGGTGAAGATAACGAACCGTTGATTGGTGCTTCGGTCTACGTTCATACGGATGAACTGAAAAAGGCAGGAGCATCCCAGACATCGCTAGGTACTATTACAGATATCGATGGTAAATTCTCTCTTTCCGTTCCGGATAAAGTAACCCGTATTCATTGTAGCTACATCGGATTTGAAGAACAAGTTATAGTTCTTCAGGGCGACAAAAAAAGCTACCGAATCGTACTTCAAACTTCAGCACATACATTGGGAGATGTAGTTGTAACAGGATATCAAACCCTAGAACGTAGAAAATTAACAGCTGCGATCTCTAAAGTTGAAGTTTCGGATGCTATGGTAGGTGCTGCAAAAAGTATTGACCAGGCGCTGACAGGTCAAATAGCCGGTGTATCCGTAACAAACACTTCCGGTGCACCAGGATCACCTGCCAAAATTCGTATTCGTGGTACTGCATCAATGAACGGAACACAAGACCCATTGTGGGTACTGGATGGAATTCCTCTGGAAGGAACAGATATTCCCAAAATGGACAATAAATCTTCTGATAATGATATTGTCAACATCGGTCAATCATCAATCGCCGGATTAAGTCCAAACGATATCGAAAGCATTACCATACTGAAAGATGCAGCAGCAACCGCCATTTATGGTGCTCGCGCTGCTAATGGTGTAATTGTAGTTACTACAAAAAGAGGTAAAACAGGAAAGCCTGTTGTCAATTTTAATACAAAATTAACCTATACTCCTAATTTGGAGACCTCCCGCCTTAATCTCCTAAATTCTGAGGAAAAAGTAAACTTGGAACTTCAAATGATGAAAGAAGCACCTTTCAATAAATGGGGATTTTATCCGATACCTGTATATTCAGAAAAAGGAGGAGTAGCGGCTATATTAAAACAATACAATCTAATGGATATTTATCGGGAGAAAGGCTGGGAAGGGCTTACTCCTGAAGCTCAAAACGCAATCAACCGTTTAAAAAGTATTAATACTGATTGGAATGATATACTATTCAGAGATGCCATTACTCAAGAATATAATATCAGCATTTCCGGAGGTAGCGAAAAGGTGACTTATTATAACTCCCTTGGCTACACTCTCGAAAACGGGAATATTCCGGGAGTAAGCTTAAGTCGTTTTAATCTGACGAGCAAAACTTCTTATCAAATCAATAAATTACTGAAAGTAGGTGTTTCTATTTTTGCAAATAGACGTAAAAACACCACTTTTCTGACAGATACCTATGGGCTTACTAACCCTGTCTATTATTCCCGTATTGCCAATCCTTATTTCGAACCATTCGACAATAATAACAATTACCTGTATGATTACGATGTCGTAACAGGTAGCATACCCGATCTTTTACAAGGATATAATATTCTGGAAGAACGTGAAAATACCAGTAATAAATCAGTTACTACCGCTATTAATAGTATTTTCGATATAGAACTTCGCTTTAACGACCAGTGGAAAGTTACTTCACAAGTCGGTGTACAATGGGATCAACTATCCCGGGAAGAATATGCCGGTACTAACAGTTTCAATCTGCGTAACCAACGTGAAAACTCTGCATATTACAAAGGAAACGACCGTATATATCTCATACCGGAAGGCGGGATGCTCAAATCGACCAATTCTACGACTTCCCAAATTACATGGAAAGTTCAGGGTGAATACAAGAACACATTCAATGACATCCACAATATACAAATAATGGCGGGATCAGAAATCCGTAAAAATTGGTACGAAAATCAAGCATCTACCGGATATGGATATGACCCAAAAACATTAACGTTCAAAAACCTAGAATTCAGAGATTCCAAACAAGCCAATGAATGGAAATTAAAGACCAAAAGTTTTAAGGAAAATGCTTTTGCGTCTTTCTACGCCAATGGTTCTTACACACTGATGGATCGCTATACTCTGGGAGGTAGCGTCCGCATGGATGGCTCCGACCTCTTCGGTGTAGATAAAAAATATCGTTATTTACCTATTTACTCAGTCAGTGGACTGTGGCGTATCTCAAACGAACCGTTAATTAATCAGTTCAAATGGATTGATAACCTTGCTCTCCGTTTGTCTTATGGTTTACAAGGGAACATTGACAAAAACACTTCACCCTTTATCGTTGGTACTTATGGAAATATAAGTATCTTGCCCGGTTCAAATGAAGAGAGCATCACTATCAATAGTGCTCCGAACAGTAAATTACGCTGGGAAAAAACAGCCTCTTATAATACCGGAATAGATTTCTCTGTATTTAATCAGGCTATCAACCTAAGTGTAGACTATTATTACAGAAAAGGCACCGATCTCATTGGTAACAAAATGCTACCATTGGAAAATGGATTTACCAGTATGGCTGTCAACTGGGCAAGTATGAAGAATCAAGGTATCGAAATAAACTTGCAGACACGTAACATTGCAACTAAAAATTTCTCATGGTATACTTCATTTAACTTTGCATACAACCAAAATAAAGTTTTGAAAGTGATGACTGAAAAGGATCAAGTAACTCCAAGTCTGGAAGGATATCCGGTTGGCGCTATTTTCACCCTAAAAACCAAAGGGATAAAATCAGAGACAGGACAGATATACATTGAAAATAAAGATGGAGAAGCTGTCACTATTGAGGAACTATTCCAAATGGCAGACAAAGGCAATTTAGACGGAGAATACAGTATTGGCGTAGATAAAGAAACAGAGAGAGGTTTTTATAGTTATGCCGGAACGTCCGATGCTCCCTACACCGGAGGATTCATGAATACATTTAATTACCGTAACTGGGAACTGAACTTAAATTTCTCTTATAACTTAGGTGCACATGTAAAAACAGATCCTACTTATTACATAGCAGATCCCGATCCGGGACGCAATATGAATAGGGATATATTAGATAGATGGACACCAGAAAATAAAAACGGAAAGTTTCCTGCATTAACTAGCCTAAATACTAATCCGGCTGACTATTATTTATTCAGCACTCGGAGAGATCTCTACAAATCGCTGGATATATGGGTCAAAAAGTTAAGTTACATACGTTTACAGAACATACGCCTGGCCTATCATTTTCCTTCCGAGTGGCTGCATAAACTGAGCATCAGTGGAGCAACTGTAGGTTTGGAAGCACGAAATCTCTTTGTTTTTGGTTCCAGTTACAAAAACTACATGGATCCGGAGTCAATGAGCAATCTTTATTCAACACCTGTTCCTAAATCAGTTACTTTCAATCTAAGTCTTAACTTTTAAACAAGAAAAATATATATGATCAAAAAAATATATTTCATAATGGTTGTCATAGGAAGCATCCTGCTATCTTCATGTGACAGCTACCTGGATATTCAACCTGTAGGACAAGTAATCCCTACTACACTAACAGAATATCGTGCTTTACTGACTACTGCTTACGGACTAAAACTCATCGACAAATCCGTCACTGAATTTCGCACAGACATAGCTATGGTAACAGATAACAGTAATTCTCAAAATTTCTACTCAGAAATTGAAAAGTGGAATGATATGAGTCCCAAAGATGGAACCCGAGAATTTGGCTGGGCAGTATATTATAGTGTGATTTATTATGCAAATGCTATAATAGCAAATAAAGATAATATAAAAGAAGGCAGTCAGGAAGACATTGATCAACTCGTTGGAGAAGCTTATTTATTAAGAGGCTACATGCACTTTATTCTTGCTAACCTATATGGACAACCTTATACTAAAGAGGGAGCACCAGAGACCAAATCCATACCCATAAAATGGGACCTTGATCTAGAAGTGGTACTGCCACGAAACACCGTAAAAGAGGTCTATACTGCTATTCTATCCGACATAGAATCGGCCCGCGGCTTAATGCATCAAAAAGAATGGGAAGCCGTATATGCTTACCGCTTCTCCACCCTATCTGTGGATGCAATGGAATCACGTGTACGCCTGTACATGGGAAACTGGAAAGAAGCCTATGATGCGGCAGAACGCATATTAGTTCAAAAATCCACATTAGAAGATCTCAATGATCCGGAAGCCAAACTTCCCAATAATTATACATCAGCAGAGATGATTACTGCTTATGAGTTTTTCAATGATGACGTTACTTCAGCATCCATATTGATACCTGCGTTCATGGAAAAATATGATGCAAATAAGGATCTCCGCCAGAACAAATACTATAGTTTAAGTGGAGATAAGTACATCTCGAAAAAAAGCGGAAAAGCAGAGCATAACTGTACTTTCCGTACAGGAGAAATTTATTTGAACGCTGCCGAAGCAGCTGCACAAATGAATAAATTGCCCGAAGCTCGTACCCGCCTGCTACAATTGATGGAAAAGCGATACACTCCGGAAGGTTATGCAGAAAAGAAAAAAGCTGTGGACGCTATGAATCAAGCAGATTTAATTAAAGAAATTCTGGAAGAACGGGCTCTTGAACTTGCTTTCGAAGGTCATCGTTGGTTCGATCTACGTCGTACCACCCGTCCACGAATTGAAAAAATATTGAACGGACAAGCTTATCTATTAGAACAAGATGATTCACGCTATACACTACGCATTCCACAAAGTGCTATTGCTGCAAACCCGGGTTTATTAAATTGACCGAATTATATATAAGCATTCTGTTCTTAAACATCCCCTTGCGAATAACAACGTAAGGGGATTTTTCGTACATTGGTCCATGTTAAACCTTTAATATATAACAATATGATCATCGGAGTACCCAAGGAAATCAAGAACAACGAGAATCGGGTAGGCATGACGCCTTCCGGAGTTGCCGAAGTTGTGAAGCAAGGTCACCAAGTATATATCCAGCATACGGCAGGTATCAATAGTGGTTTTCCGGATGAAGCATATCTGTCTGTCGGTGCACAGGTGCTTCCGACAATAGAGGATGTCTATGCCACAGCAGATATGATTGTAAAGGTTAAAGAGCCAATCGCGCCCGAATACCATCTGATCAGAAAAGGACAGTTATTGTTCACTTACTTCCATTTTGCTTCCGATAAGGAACTGACTCTTGCCATGATTGACAATAAGTCGATCTGTCTGGCATACGAAACGGTAGAAAAGGAAGACCATTCTTTACCCCTGCTTATCCCTATGAGTGAGGTAGCCGGACGCATGTCCATTCAGGAAGGAGCACGCTTTTTGGAAAAGCCGCAAGGAGGAAAAGGTATCCTTCCGGGAGGAGTCCCCGGTGTGAAGCCTGCCAAAGTATTGATTCTCGGAGGCGGTATTGTCGGAAGTAATGCAGCGCAGATGGCTGCGGGAATGGGTGCGGATGTTACAGTTGCAGATATTAATCTGTCACGCCTGCGCTATCTCAGCGAGACATTACCGAAAAATGTCAAGACGCTGTACGCATCCGAATTAAGGATAAAAAAGGAATTGCCGGATGTTGATCTGGTCATCGGTTCCGTGCTGATTCCGGGGGATAAAGCGCCTCATCTGATTACCCGAAATATGCTTGCAATGATGCAGCCCGGTACGGTACTTGTGGATGTAGCAATAGATCAGGGAGGATGTTTCGAAACGTCACACCCCACGACCCACAGTGCGCCGACCTATGTGATAGACGGTATCGTTCATTATGCCGTAGCCAATATCCCGGGAGCTGTACCTTATACTTCTACGCTGGCTTTGACCAATGCTACTCTCCCTTATGTCATTGCTTTAGCAAATAAAGGATGGAAAAAAGCTTGTAAAGACGACCCGACACTAGCACTCGGTTTGAATGTAGTGGAAGGAAAAGTGGTATATAAAGCTGTAGCGGATGTATTCGACCTGAAATATGAACCTATAAACTGATTAAGCAGCCAACTTTCTGAAGTAGTAAAGTTCTGAAGTAGTCAGGTTTTTCCAAGCCCGACTACTTCGGAACTTATTTTTCTACAAATATTTCTTCTCCGCTGCCCGCTGCATAGCCTCCACCAATTCATTCATGACTTCCGCTACTGACTGCTGACGGGAAACAATAGCCGACACCTGCCCTATCTCCAGTTCGCCTTCTTCCAGATCCCCTTCAAAGATACCTTTCTTCGCACGACCTCTCCCAAGAAGAGTCCGCAATTCTTCGGCAGAAGCACCGCCATCCTCAGCCCTCTCCACAGCATCCCGGAAATTATTCCGTACCAAACGTGTCGGAGCCAGTTTCTTCAATAATAATTTAGTATCTCCTTCTCCCAAACCCAGACAATATTCTTTGAAAACCGGACTTGCTGAACTTTCATCCGTCAACGCAAAACGAGTTCCGATTTGTACCCCTTCTGCTCCCAGCACCATGGCAGCAAAGATACCTTCTCCCGTACCGATACCTCCTGCAGCGATCAAAGGCAAAGTGGTCGCATTGCGTACCGCAGGAATCAAGCAGAAAGTGGTAGTTTCTTCACGCCCGTTATGTCCGCCGGCTTCGAAACCTTCAGCGACTACCGCATCTACTCCCGCCTCTTCACACTTCATCGCGAAACGGGAAGAGGAAACGACATGAGCTACGATAATACCACGTTCGTGCAGCCATCCGGTCCATGCTTTAGGATTTCCGGCAGAAGTGAAAACGATCTTGACGCCCTCTTCGGCAACAATCGCCATGATTTCTTCAATCTGAGGATACATCAAGGGAATATTGACTCCAAAGGGACGGTCTGTAGCCTCACGGCATTTCCGGATATGTTCACGAAGAGTCTCCGGATGCATAGAGCCTGCGCCAAGCAGTCCCAATCCTCCCGCATTACTTACTGCGGAAGCCAGACGCCAACCGCTACACCACACCATGCCACCTTGAATAATAGGATACTGAATACCGAAAAGAGAAGTAATTCTGTTCATAAATTAATCGTTTTTCAATGTGCTAATCTGATAACATGAAACATGAGACATGTCCATATTTAATAAAACAGTTTCAGCGGGCAATCTGTTCAATGGGGCGATTGATCAGTACAGTCGTCGAATCGCCATAGGTTCTCAACACTTCCAACGTACGCTCCCGACGTTCTTTTCCTTTTTTATCCCAGAAGTTTTTGGTGAAAACCGCCATCAGATCAAGCCCTCCGATAGTTCCTCCATTGATGTACACGCCGCTGCCTCCAAACAAAGGAATCGGGCTATCCATCACTACCGAATTAACCATCATTCCATTCGCCCGTTCGCTCAACTGACGGAAACGTACCCCACTCGCCCGTATCTCCTCCAATGATTTACGGACTCCTCCCGCCATCGGATTACGTGCCCAGTTGCTGTACGACCTTTGATGACGCATTTCGTAATGCGGATCTCCACGCCAGGTATTCTTATCCATTCTTATTTTCTTCTGAAAAACGGGGTCCCAATTATAAGGAGTATTTGCCTTATAAGGCATCAGACTCAATACTACTTTCGGTTTAGGCAATGCTTCGGGAAGCGACTCATCGGGCAGCATCCACTTCTTTTCCACCGACATGCGGGGAGTACCGACAGCGCTGCCGAAATCAATCTGCCTGACTGCATCCTGATTCAAATTCAGCTCCTGATCACTGTCCAGCAACTTTCTCAGACGCAAGGAATCCTCCTTCGTCCATTCCTGCGCATGTACAAGCAAAGCTGTCAGGCACAGTGTCATAGCTGTTATCAAACGTTTTATCAATTCACTCATCTTTCTACCTCTGTTTTCTATATTCCTCAAGTACCCCCATCATGCATGAGCGCATTCGTTTCCTTTTGGGCATAGCACGCCCCTGTCGGCAGTACAAAGACTGCTGATACAAATAAACGTTGCCTCATGTTTTTTAGTTTTTATACACCGAAGGATTTTTCTTTTTTTACCACCATCGGTATCCTGAGCCACAAAGTGGCTCGTCGTAGCACGGATCAATCGTCCAGGTCGTCTTCGGATATTTCCGCCCTTCCCACCATCGACGATAGCAGGCTGCCGCGTCGAGCACTTCGTCGTCGGTCAGGAAATAGATGGCTTCGTAATTTTCGGCATTCGCCAGTACCATCCTGCAACCTAACGACGGGGCTGTTCCCTGACGGATCGATTCTATCACCCAAAGCATACATTCACCTAAACGGATTTTACCGTTATTCGTATTGTAGACTGACGGGAAAGAAGGAATAATAGTCAGATCTTCCGCATATTTCAATAGTTCGGGAATGTCCTCTTCAGTGAAATGAGGAACTTCCACGACCCCTTTTTCATTCTTCATATTATAGGTACCCGCTTTCAGCTGTTTCACAAAAACGGTTACATCGGGATTCTCATAGTCCATTTCTTCGCTGCTGCATCCCACCAGGGATACCATCAGGCTAACAGCCATCCACAGCATCATAAGTGTTTTTTTCATTTTCATAAGGATTAATACGTCATGCGAAGTCCGCAAAGTAAATTAAAATTAGTCGGCCGTTTCGTGCGTACCGTAGCCAGTTTCGAATCCGTCTTGAAATGATGGGAAACACCCGGCTCGGCAAAAACCGCCAATCGGTCATTAATTTTGTAAGTGATTCCGATACCGGCAGTAACTGCCAGTTGGATAGGTTCTTCTTTAAAACTGTTGTCCGGCGCACCGGCTATACATTTGTCCGCCACTCCGCCTACCGTAGCGTAGAGGTCGATTTTCTTTGTATCCATCAAGGTAATATTCGCTTTCAGCGGGATGCCCAGATAATGCAGGTGCTGTCCTTCCGAGCGCAGATTCGAATAAAGCAGTCCGGTCTCTATTCCGAGATAGTCATTCAGTTTCCGCTCTACAGTGACTCCTGCGGAGATCGGCATCTTGTAGGTACCGTCCTCTGCCGGAAGTGCCGTCCCCATCTGCGCTTTCAGAGCCCAGCGATGTTTTTTTACGTTTTCCACCGGAGCAGGTGTACCGGTAGTATATTTTTCTTCTTGTGCGGCGGATGGTTCTGTGTTACCATTATTCGCCTGCCAATAACCGTTGCGACCTTGGTTGCCGTATCGGTTGCCATTTCCCGTGGTGGTAGTTGCCGAGAAAGAGAAAGACATGGAGAAGGAAATGGAAACCGAGTCTCCCTCTTCCGGATACTGCGATAATAATCCGAATGATTTAGGTGCCGGTTTCGGCAATACAGGTTCCATTGCCGTCGGCAACTGATTAGCGCGTACACCATCTCCATCCATTCTTCCGCTGTTCGCCACCACGATTTTGGTAAACGCCTCCTCCATCTCTTCTTTCGGAGAGAGATACCAGAAAGTAGCTGAGGATGCAGCCAATACCAGCAACACAGATGCTGCCGCTGCCACACGGAAGAATATCAACCGACGGCGATGCTGGCAAGCCACAGGGATATCCTGCGAAAGCTCTTCCCAAAAGCCATCCCGAACAGTCATCCCGGCATCAGCGAGACGAGTGCGAAACAGATCGGTTATTTCATCATTTTCTTTCTTCATGATTTCTATACTCTTTAATTCTTTTTGCTAACAAATATTTGGCCCGGTGCAGCTGCGAAGTAGATGAATGCTCTTTAATATGAAGCATCTTGGCTATCTCCTTGTGCGATTTCTCTTCAAACACATAAAGGTTGAAAACGGTTCGGCAACCATCCGGCAATTCGGCAATAAAAGCCATCAACTGCTCTTCGGAGATTCCAGCCCCTCCTCCCGAATCCGATATATCCGGTATATCGGGAAGCTGCTCTTCATGCACTACCAACTGGCTGACTCGCTTCTCCCGTCGCAGGAAATCGAGTGATTGAGTAACCATCACCCGGGTAATCCATGTACAAAGTGAAGACTCACCCCGGAACGAAAAGTTGGTAAAAATCTTGATGAAACCGTCATGCAGTACATCGTGCGCCGCATCCATATCGCCCGTATAGCGGTAGCATACCGCCAACATTTGTTTGGCATAGAGGGTGTAAAGTTCCTTTCGGGCTGAATCCTGTCCTGCCCGACAGCCCTTTATCAGTTCTATCTCGTTTTCCAATGCCAATTGTCTTTTTTAAATCGAACGTATGTCTGCGCCGTTTTTATCCTTTAGACGCAAGTATTTGAGGAATGCTGCAAAGAGTTTTGCTAAAAGAAGTTAAAGAAATGATGATTCGTAAATAATAAACGGTGAACAGCTGCAGCACGATAGCAACAGCACTGTTCACCGTTTATTCATTATCAGTTCATCACTTATAGATTCAGCATGCTTTGAAACTCATGTCAAGTCCTTTCACCGAATGAGTCAAAGCTCCTACAGAGATAAAGTCTACGCCACATTCAGCATAGTCGCGAAGGGTATCGAAAGTGATACCGCCGGAAGATTCTGTTTCGTATTTGCCGGCTACCATATCGACTGCCTTCTTAGTCATTTCGGGTGTAAAGTTGTCGAACATGATGCGGTCTACGCCACCCAAGTCAAGCACTTGCTGCAATTCGTCGAAGTTGCGTACTTCGATTTCAATCTTCAGGTCCTTGCCCTTTTCCTTGCAGTAATCCTTGGCACGGTTGATCGCTTTGTCGATGCCTCCGGCAAAATCCACGTGATTGTCTTTCAGCAGAATCATGTCGAACAGACCGATACGATGGTTTACACCGCCACCGATTTTGACTGCCATCTTTTCGAGGATACGCATCCCCGGAGTTGTCTTGCGGGTATCCAGCACGCGGGTGTGAGTGCCTTCCAGTTGTCTGGCATACTTGCGGGTCATGGTTGCGATACCGCTCATACGCTGCATGACGTTCAGCATCAGGCGTTCGGTCTGGAGCAAGGATTGTACTTTTCCTTCTACGATCATAGCTACGTCGCCCGGTTTCACTTCAGTGCCGTCATAGATAAACACTTCCACTTTCATGGACGGGTCGAAACGGTTGAAGATTTCTTTGGCAACTTCGATTCCGGCCAGTACACCGGCTTCTTTGATCAGTAGTTTTGATTTTCCCATTGCAGTAGCGGGAATACACGAAAGGGTGGTATGGTCACCATCACCTATATCTTCTGCAAAAGCAAGATCGATCAGTTTGTCGATCAGTTCTTTTTCCTTATTCATTGATCTTGTCAATTCTTATTTGGTGTATTAAATATTGAGTCTGCACTTTTTTCAGGAAGCAGTTCACACGGAATTTCCCTTTTGTAGTCGTCAGCGTACCTATGACAAAACTGGATTCATCCCGTTTTCCCTGATGATTCACGTCAAATGCGTTGACCTTGTTTTCCGTGAAAAACTCTTGCATCATTGCTGTTGCTTTCTTCTTGTCAACGTTTGCCGAGCTGCCTTGGAGAACAAGGTTTACCTTGTCTCCCATATACTTACTCAGTTCCTGCGAGCTTCCCCGCTTAAATGCCGTAATCACTCCTGCCGGTATCTCCTGCGCCATCAGCAATGAGACAGAAAGAAGCAAAGAGGCCATTCCTAAAAGCACTCGTTTCTTCATAAATCCAAGCTTTTGGGTTGAAGTTTAAAGGCTTAAACTTTCAACTAATGATAGGCAAAGGTAAGCATTAATTGCAGAATAACATAAAAAATGCCTATTTTTGTGCTCGAATCAGAATATCAGACGCATGAAAACAACTTTGCTCGTCGTTGGACGAACCGTAGAACAACACTATATTACAGCTATTAATGACTATATTCAGCGTACCAAACGCTTCATCACTTTTGATATGGAAGTGATCCCCGAACTGAAGAACACCAAGAGCCTTTCGATGGAACAGCAGAAGGAGAAAGAAGGGGAACTGATATTGAAAGCGTTGCAACCGGGGGATGTGATCGTACTGCTCGATGAGCACGGGAAGGAAATGCGTTCACTCGAATTTGCCGATTACATGAAGCGGAAGATGAATACGGTGAATAAGCGGTTGGTATTTGTCATCGGTGGTCCTTACGGATTTTCGGAGAAGGTGTATCAGGTAGCTAATGAAAAGATTTCAATGTCGAAGATGACGTTTTCACATCAGATGATACGGCTGATCTTCGTGGAACAGATTTATCGGGCGATGACGATATTGAATGGAGGGCCGTATCATCATGAATAACATGCCTCCATTCAACAGCAAACTCTCCTTATCCTGCTGAGTTTTCCGCTAAATATAATTTATCAAATACCGTTCGCAGTTCTTCCTCATTCTCCATCAACTGACGCAACTCCGCCAACCGTCCGGCATTATCAGACTGGGGTATCCATAACTTCAGATACCCTCCTTCTGCATATTTATCGGCAAGATGTTTCCGGAAGCGTTCATACTGCTGCTCTTTATCCATCTCCGGATAATGAGACAAACCATACTGTACGGTGCGGCGCAGTGTTACTTCCGGATCAATAATCCGGTCTGCCTCAGCCACTATTTTCCCGTAGATACTTCGCGGAGCATCTCGGTTGGAGGCACGATGATCCTCTATCGCTTCCTTCATCTGCAGCATTTGTTCATCGGTAAACCACTGACGCAAAGTTTCATCCGCCAACAATATTTTGCCCGAAACGATATGATGAAATTCACGTCCCTCGCATAAACCCAAGTCGTGATAAGCGGCAACCGTATAAACCATTGCAGAATCGACTTCATAATGAAGAGCCAGCTTCAGACTTTCTTCGATCACTTTTTCTGCATGGTCTATCTGGTGCGCCTTATCAAAGCCGGCATATTGCGGGATAATCCTTTCCTGCACGTATCTCTGCAATTCAGTAGGTATATTATGAGTCATATTCTGCTCGTATTATTATTTTTATATCTGGTTATTCCCGATTCATCAACCGGTGCTCTGCCATCTGTTCGAACTTCGTTCCCGGACGGCCATAATTGGCATACGGATAAATCGAAATACCGCCACGTGGAGTAAAGATACCCGTAACCTCGATATATTTGGGATTCATCAGTTTTATCAAATCTTTCATGATGATGTTCACACAGTCTTCATGAAATGCACCATGATTACGGAAGCTGAACAGATAAAGTTTCAAACTCTTGCTTTCCACCATCTTAATGTCGGGGATGTAGCTGATACGTATTTCTGCAAAGTCAGGTTGTCCGGTTATGGGGCACAGGCTTGTAAATTCGGGACAGTTGAAACGTACCCAGTAGTCATTTTCCGGATGCTTATTATCGAAAGCCTCCAATACTTCAGGAGCATAGTCTTGTTTATACTCCGTTTTTCTTCCTAATAAGGAAAGTTGGTCTTTTAATTCAGCCATTGTTTAATATAGTTTTAAACTCTCTTCATATAGAAAAAAACGCAAAACATCTTTCACCTGTCACCATATTCTCTGAAACGGCTTATCCATCGATGGTTCAGCGGTGAAAGATTGATTATTGCAATCTTTCACCGATCTTTCATCTTTCACCATCCGGTATTCCTATTATCATCCGGTACTCCTATTATCAAAACGACCGTTGCTTTTAGTCGTTTCCTATAAAGGAATGAAGTGTTTCACTATGATGGAACTCTAGTTTCAAAGCCTTGAAACTAAAAGTTTCGAGCGTATGAAACTATGGTTTCAAGTAATAGAAACTAAAGTTTCAAGCCTATGGAACTAAGGTTTCAAACCTATGGAACCAAAGTTTCAACCGCTTGAAACTTCTTGAAACAACCGGCAATGACTTCTTTACCCTTGCACATCCCGAAATGAAACGAACACCAATAATAGAATGGCAAGCAGCTGTCAGCAACAATAAAGGTGACAATAAAAAAGCATTTATCGGTTATTATCACCCTATTATCACCATCTATTATCACCCTTTATTCATTCGTAATCAAGGAGTTAATCTTCAAAAGTGACAAGTGACAATAAAAAACACGTTTTTAGTCTCTATGTAGAGATATTATTGATTCTTCTTTTTTAAATACTTCTCCAGCCCCTCACGACGCAGCGTACAGGCGGGACAATGCCCGCAACCATCCCCCTGAATGCCATTATAGCATGTCAAAGTCTCGTTACGGATCAAATCCAGTACTCCCAATTCATCTGCCAAAGCCCAAGTTTCTGCTTTATCAATCCACATCAGAGGGGTATGAATCACGAATTGTTCATCCATTGCCAGGTTTAATGTCACATTCAAAGACTTAATAAACGCGTCCCGGCAATCGGGATAGCCGCTAAAGTCAGTCTGAGAAACTCCCGTCACCAAATGGTTGATGCCACGTTCGCGGGCATATACCGCAGCAATACTCAGGAAAAACAGATTACGTCCCGGAACAAAAGTATTGGGGACGCTGCCTGCGGGCTTTTCCTGATCCATTACCATCGTGGTGTCAGTCAACGAATTATGTCCCAATGTTCCTATGAAAGACACATCCATCACATCAAATTCCACTTCTGCCTTTCGGGCTATTTCTCTGGCGAGTTCCACTTCTTTCTGGTGCTTCTGACCATAAAGGAAACTCAAAGCGTATACTTTTTTAAAGTTGCGTTTCGCCCAAAAGAGGCAAGTGGTAGAATCCTGTCCGCCACTGAACACAACCAATGCAGTCTCTCTGTTCATCATAAAATTCTCTTTATATTCTCAGCCCTCGAAGCAGGCCGGAAGAAGTCGTTTCATTAAATATCTTTGACTTTCAGTACGTTATAAGAAATATTAGTATCGTACACGTCACTGCCGTCTACCTTCTTAATCACTTTCACTACGCGGATAGTCACCGGAAGGATGATAACTTCGTACATAGATTTCAGTACGATCTGAAGTCCCATCATGATAAGCAGTTCTTTCCAGGCAATGATGCCTCCGAAAGCTATCGGGAAGAAAATCAACGAATCGGCAGTCTCGCCGACAATCGTTGAGAGAATAGCCCGGGCAGAGAAGTTCCGCCCCTGACTGGCAATCTTCATCTTACTCATCACATACGCATTCAGGAATGAACCGACAAGGAAAGCCATCAAACTGGCTGCTACGATGCGGGGAGCCATACCGAATACAAAATCGAAATGCTCTTCGCCTTCCCAGAACGGAGCAGCAGGTATCGCAACAGCTATCAAGCCAAGCCCTACCACAAAGAAGTTCATGGCAAAACCACTCCAGATAATAAGACGTGCTTTCTTGAATCCCCAAACTTCGGCGATACAATCATTAATGATATAAGAAATAGGAAAAACCAATAATCCGGCTGTGACAGTCAGGCTGCCGACCTGAATTACTTTCGTTTCAAGAAGATTGGCTGCAATGAGGCATACATTGAAGAGAATGCCCAGCAACATAAAAGGTACTGATACTTTTTCTTTCATAACTCCTGTTTTTTACGTGGTGTTCTAGAATACACGACCGCTATTCACGGCATCATACATCTTTTTACTTGTTTTCAGGGTGCAAAGATAATAAAAAACTTGCAACTAGCCATAATGCATCGGATAATAGTTTGTACTTAGTTGAGACATCATAGTCAACCCTATCGTCAAGTTCCCACTAAATAATACCTATTTTGAACTACTGCCTAAGAAAAAAGACATTTCTGACATCCCCGTTTCCAGAAAAAGAATTATATTTGCAACGAGGATTGGACCATTGACAGCCAACCCTCATGTTTTAAGGACATCTTAATTATCGGAACAGAAAAGTGGTATTTTCTAAATAGCTGATTAATAAAGGTGTCCGTACCAAGCTTATATCTTCATACGATACATAAGTTCTGGTGCGGGCATACTGTATTTTCAGCTATAGGTGATACCACTACCTCTGTTTCGAAATACACGTATCGTTCGCACCTCTTTTTATTTAATCCGGTGCGGGCATACACTAAACAAAACTAATGAGGTATGACAACAAAACAATGGATTGGAATTGAAGAAGCCGCAAAAAAGTATCAGGTATCTTCTAGACGTATTAACACGTGGTGTAAAAAACAGGAAATTACTTGCTCGGAAATCGACCACTATCTGATGCTCGATGAAGACAGTCTGCTGAGATGCATTGAACGACACACACAGCTTAGTCTTACGGAGAAGGAACTCGAAAAACGCAAAGAAAGATTAATAAAGGAAAGTGAAGAGGAAATCTTCTTACTACAGTCTATGAAAGAACTTACTCCGGTAATGCGTCAGATAATAAAAGAACTTGCCGGAATGATACAGAACGATAACAGAAGACGGATGTTTCTTTTTATCGCATTGGAAGGAAGTTTCAAAGAATATTGCAAGCAGTCTTGCCAAAACACCTATAATATGCAAGACGAATATCAAAGACTTATACGTGAAATCAAAAATCGAACCGGATTCCTCAAAACCTATAAAGACGAAATGATACACCTCAAAGCAGCACTGCGACTTTACGAAATGTATTACGGAAAAGACTGCCTCTATACAATGAACACAGAAAACCAAATGACGAAAGAGGAAAAAGAGGCAATCGCCCTGCTCAATACCCCTATAGAAAATTTAGGATTTGAAGTTAGAGCATCACGAGTTCTATGCGAACAAGGAATACAAACCCTCCGGGATTTATTAGAACTAACTTACAAATATGGATGGAACAGACTGACAAAAATTCGTGATTTGGGCTCTACAACACAGAACAGAATAATGAAACGACTACAAGAACTGAACATTCTGGATGATACGGATGAAGACGTCTCTTATTTATATAAATACCTGGATAAATAAAAAGACTTAAAATTCCTCCCACCCAAAAGTATTTTCAAATTGCCGGATTGTTCTAGAGGTATGTTCAATTTAAAAACTTAAGATCATGGATTATCAATCAAAAAAAGACGTAAATGTAGCAGCAGAACAGGCAAAGATGGATGCCAAACTTGCTCAAGAAAGAGCCGAAGAAGCTAAAGAAAGAGGAGCGGAAGCAAGTGCCCACTCTGGGGACAGCTTGAAAAAGAAAGTGCAACATGCCGCCAATGTCGCCAAAGAAAAAGCTACGGAAGCAACCAACACTGTGAAGGAAAAAGCCACAGAAATGAGCCATACCGCACAGGAGAAGGCTCAACAAGCCAAAGACAGAATAAAAGAAATGATGGATTAATTCATCCCGTAAAATGCAATTAAAAACTATGCCGATAAAGAAATGTACTTATACATTGACTTTACCGGCATAGTTCAAGTTTAGATTACATTCTCTTACTTTGCGCCCAATAAAGGTTTCAAACCTCTTTCTTTTAAGTACGAACTACAACCCCGAAAGATACTCCTTCAGCGTCTCCACATATTCCTCCATCGCTTTCCTGCCTCCGGCAGTGATCCGGCAGGCAGTACGCGGCCTTTTGCCTACAAAGCTTTTTTCCACCTCGATATATCCGGCTTCACTCAGCTTATCCAACTGCACACTGAGGTTTCCCGCTGTCGACTGGGTCTTCTCTTTCAAGTAAACGAACTCAGCCTCCTCCACCGTCAGCAGAATCGACATTATAGCCAAGCGAAGCTGTGAATGCAAGATAGGATTCAGTTCTTTAAACATTGCTTCTTCATCTGTTTATTCATAATATGTCCAGGGACAATCATCATCACTATAAAGATAGCGGCAAACACCAGATATACTCCGCTTCCATGAATAAAAAGCATGGAAAAAGAAAGGGCGATACCAATCATCCCCGCTATACTAAGCGGCTTGTACTTACATACCAACCCCGTAAGAGTAGCCCCCATCCCCATCAATAAGGAAATTACAAACAGAATATCAATACGGACAACAAATGCCATGCAAGACAGACAAAAACCTACTACTCCAAACACAGCCCATATCTGACCAGTCACCCGATCTATGTAATTTTTTGCTCCCTTATTCTTGTCTTTCCTATTAAAAAAGATAGTCAGCGGTCCGGCAATGACAGGCAAAGCAAACCAGAGAAAATTGATCTGCCACACTCCCGTCTGCAAATAAAAGTACCATACCACAAGTGATATAGCCACAGTAGTATATCCCCATATCAATAATGGGTAGGCTGCATAACGGGCTGTATGGTCCTGCGTCTCCCGAATCATGCGGGCAATCAGTTCCAAACTCTCTTTCTCTGAAATTCTCTTGTCTTCCATATTCTATCAATTTTGTTTCAAAAATAATATTGTTTACGTAATAAACCAAAAATCCCTGTCTATTTTCCTTCGATACGGCTTCTTTCACTTGCCGATTTCTTTTCGACAGTCACCGCACCCGATTTCTTTCCATGATTGAAATTCCAGGTAAATGTGAGTTTCATCAGTCTTCCGCTCGAAGCCAGTTCAAAACGATTCTGCGATGAATAACTCGGTACATTACTGAAATAAGAATTATATCGGTTGAAGATATTGTCTACCCCCAAAGTAGCTACACAACGCCCGTCTTTCCATTTTTTGCGCAGGTGCAGGTTGAATGTATGACGAGGATCGATCCCGCTATTACCGGAATACAACCGGCTAACTCCATTATATTGTGCTTCCAACGAATAGTCTGACGGTAAAAGGACCGTAGCATTAGCATTGGCGAAATAAAGGAAGTGCCCAAAGTAATCGTCCTCCCGATACATGCGGATATCTTGCCTCACTCCGATAAAACTGGCATTCAGATTCAGCCAATTGAGCGGCTGCCAGGGAGCAGTGATGGCTACGAACCAATGGTTCTCACGATTGTGATTCTCATTGATGACATATGATATATCCGAATTCTCCGCATCTTCTTTACCAAACTGACGGATCAGATCATGGTGCAAATTGCCGCCAACAGTCAATGTATACCGGAAGTTATAGACCAGCGTAATACTGAATTTATTAATATAAGTAGGACGCAACATCGGGTTGCCTATCAGATAACTATATTCGGAAGTCTGAATCCGGTTCGGGTTGAGAGCCGAAAAAGTCGGACGTTCTATATAGCGTCCATACTGACCGATAAGCATCCACTTGTGAATTTCATCAAAATAGAAATTTCCGTCGATATGTGGAAACCAATCCCAGTATTTCCTTGTCCGACGTTCTGTTTCATTGGAGGTTTGCGTATATTCTCCCCGAAGTCCAATATGAACAGATCCTCTTTTCATATCCAGAGAATAAGTTCCGTATAAAGCACCGATATTCTCGTGATAATCGAGTTCATATCCATAAGCAACATTGGGCTTCCAACTTTCGTCAGGTTCCAGCCCTTCGTAACAGGCATCATCTTTCATTCCCGTATAGGTATATTTCATTCCTACCTGGAAAAACGATTTCTTATGCAACTGTTGTTTCCACGACAGATCGGCAGTTGCGATCTGATAAGTGGCATTAGAGCGGGAACGGTAAACGGTATCTTTATTTAGAGCACCTATCTCCTGAAAAATTTGATACTGATTTCTGCCATGTAGATCTTTAGAGATATAGTCGGTGACAAGCTTCAGCACCGAACCGTCCTTATCCAGTTTATGTATATAGTTGGCAGTAGCTGTATACATATTGTAAGTCTCTTTCTGACGATACACACCCTGACTTTCCATATCCTGCGGTCCTACCGACAGAGTAGAGTAACTCTGAGACGGCCAGATGTATCCGCGACGAACATACTCCAGCTCTACTCCCAGACTATTGGAAGAGTCCATCGTATAAACTGTTCCCATCCGAATCGTCCCGTAACGCGAAGGCTGCTTCATACGGGTCAGACTGGAAAAACCTTTATCTCCCGCTACATAATCACGGGTAACGTACAAATCTCCTTTATTCTGAGGAACCAAAGTGCCGGAAGCAAATCCATAGGTATCCCACTTCCCACTATGATAATTCAAGCTACCGCTAGGCTGATAAGATTGCAAGGAAGAGGCAAAAGAAGCATTCATAGAAAGATTTCCATGAAATCCTTTGTCCGTATGACGTCTCATTATAATATGTATAGCACCTCCCTGAGCATCGGCATCCTTATCGGCTCCCCCC
>OBWM01000156.1_pt1 | contig 54491 bp, 44 predicted proteins | sample 1538041 | NCBI WGS metagenome assembly OBWM01 (sample SAMEA2580049, study PRJEB22360) | human gut metagenome | biome: human gut; feature: human-associated habitat; material: faeces | place: Denmark | collected 2008/2010
TAGCACCGTACGGTGGATTGCCAATGACAATATCGAAGCCCTCTTTTGAGGGTCGTGAGAAAACATCATGGAACCAGGTATGCCAGAGGAAGAACTGACTGTTTGCAGACAAGTCCATATCTTCAAAATCAATATGAATACCTTGTTCAACGAGTTCCTGCTTTACAATATCTGCAATGTCCTTTCTCAGCTGCATTTTCTTGTCATGTTCAGGGCAAGCGTAATATTCAGTAAGTTTGTCGCGTAGATTTTTGCGATAAATATCTAACATGCTATCAAAGAAAGTTAGACTTTCACCAGCTCCTATTTTCTTTTCTGTCATCGTTGAAAGGTCAACACCCTTATATTGCTCCAGAAGGGAATTCCCCTGCATAATCTTGAAATCAAGGTTAGGCAGAGCCTCTGGTGACTTTTCGTCAACAATCAGTGAGAGCCAGAAACGAAGTCGGGCTATATCCACTGCTCCACGTTCAATGTCAACACCATAAATGTTGTTTTGGATAATGTGACGTTTAATGTTAGCTGCATTCTCTACAATGTTTGGCTCAATAGCAGAACGGCAGAAGAACAGTTCGCGCAGCAATCCCATTGGAAAAGCACCAGAGCCAATTGCAGGGTCGCATATCTTCACATCGTACAGTTTCTGATCAATGTATTCCTTTAATTCGCCCAGCTGGGATGCATCGTGAGTTGTCACAAACTGACGTATACACTCCTTGTCTTCTCCCCTCATGTCTGTTTGCAGATATGCTATCAAGCTTTCTCGGCACATGTACTGCACAATCTCTTTCGGCGTATAGAATGCACCCTTATCCTTGTTGTCCTCCAGCAGGTTTTCAAAGATGCGTCCAAGCATTTCTGGGTCAACGCCCACTTCTGCATCGTTTGGGTCATTTTCATCGATGGTAAAGTTGTACTGCGAGAGCATTGTCAGCAGGCCATTAAAATAGCTGGCAGGAAAATGACTGGGCTTCTTGTCAAGAATGTCACGTTCAAACAGACCGCCGTTCAAATATGGAATACGACAGTTGCGGAAGCCTTCTACTTTTGTGTCGTAAAGGTCGCCCTGATCTGAACGGTTACGGTCTAAACCTTCTGTAAACAAGTCTTCTAATATGTCATCAAGAAAGTTTTCCTTTTGACGTTCATTTGCATTCTTGAAAATATTCAGCATGAAATCACGATCGCCTTCGCCCCATTCCTTGCTTGCAGGAACGCCAAGCCAGCCTTTCTTTTGGAGGAAGTGCAGGAACACAATGCGTCCAAGAAGTTTCTTCACATAGTCACGAATGGGTTTTTCCTCACGGTCACGAATTTTGTCAGCAGCCATACCCGTATGGTCAAAGCCTGTATCAATGAAGTGTTGACGCATGCCGTTTGTAGGGTCAACCATGTAATTGACAAAAGCTTCGTATTGAGCCTTGTACTTCCCAAAGAACTCTTTAGAAAGAGCTTCAACGTTGAATGCATTTTCGATGTCTTTAATTTCAAGAGAATTCCTTTTGTCGTATAGAGCTATGAAGTTGTCAGTTGCCGTGCGGCATGACTGACCAGGTCCCAGCAGGAACGTATAGCGTTTGCTGTCGGTGGATTCTTCTTTGTTGCCACTCTTTCGGCAATAGGTGAAACGCCAATCCCAACGAGTATCATCCTCGTAATGGAACAGCATGAAGGCACAAGAGAATTGATCCATGACAGCACGGATGAGCCGCTGGATGTTCACACGGTTATGCTCCATCATAACCCGGTCGCTGACTGTCACATCGAAAATCTGTAAAGGTTCAACGCCAACATACATCATTCCAACTTGCTTGATGCTGCGTATTCCCGTCGCTTCTGCCAGTTGTCTTCGTTCGGGCTGACTCTCCAAAAGCTCTGTTTCAAAACCATCCTCAAAGTCATCTTCACCGAAAATGGGAAAAATAACATTGTTGAGGAACGAACTCCAGCCTTGATATCGGCTGCTTAAATATTCTTTTAATGACTCCTTATTCATGGGGGTATTTGTTTACTTGATGGTTCCTAATACAATAGATGCTTCGCCTTGTTTACTTTCCACATGGGCTACGAGTTTGCCGATTTCTCGCTCCAGAATCTCGTCTATATCTTGTTGCTCTATGGCAAAGAGACGTAAACCCCGCTCTTCTAATTCCTGACCAATAGCCAATACTTTTTTGATAATATCAAAACTTCCTCGGTCAATAAACTTACGAGCATTTTTCAGCAAAATCTTGGATTGTAGTGATAAACTAGGTGTGTTGTTAATTTTTACCAACATTTCTTTTGCAGCCGTAGCCTTGTCACCAGCCCTTGACTTGTTGATGCGGACAAAGTATTGGTTATAAGTCTTTATGGCTTCTGCCGAAAGCTGTCGCCAGTTATCTGGTAATGGAACACGTTTGGCATTTTCTTTCACACGCATATCTTCAAGCAGTTCAAGCAAAGAAATTATTTTGGCGTTATACAGACCCTCGGCTTCTGTACGTATTCTAATTGCAAGCCTTGCAGAGTGTGGTGCTTTTACTATGAAATATGCCGTTCCACTTGCAGCCTGTGCTATCTGCCAGTCTTTATCAGCTTGTTCTATTTGCAGATAACGTTCAGGGTGAGTATCCTTGTATTGTTTCAGTTCATATACATACTTCTGCAAAGGTGATTCCTCACCGTTAACAGCTTTGGCAATATCGTAATGTACCACACTTTCCTCTTCCGAGAAAATCTTACTGTCTTCACCAAACAGGACATGGAAGGATTGTAACTTGGTATGTGCCTTGCGAACCAACTGAATCTGCGCATCGCCTTCTGCACTTGGCATGAAGTTATAAACATAGACAAAAGGCTCTTTACTGCCGATACGGTTTACACGACCTATGCGCTGCATCAGGCGAGTGGAGTTCCAAGGAGTATCATAGTTCAGAATAACATTGGCACGGTGGAGGTTCACACCTTCTGCCAAGACCTCTGTTGTAATGATAACATTGTAGTCATCCTTCCAAACACCTTCGTAATTGGCATCGAAATTTTCCTCAATCGTGTGTTCCATCTCATCACGATTGGCAGCAGTAATGACAAGTGCCTTATAACCCTTTGCCTTTACCGCTCTCGCAAGCGATTGTACTGTGTCTATAGCTTCCGAGAAGATAACCAATTTTCCAGAGGTATTCTTTTGTGGATTAAACAATTCTGGCTTGATATTCTCTTTGAATGCATCAAATTTCGGGTCTTGTGGGTTTTTCGCCCATCGATCATAGAGATTAGAAATGAGTCGGAAGTCTTCTTTCAGTTGGATATAGTATTCCTCCTTGAAGTCTTTGCGGTTATATTCTGCATTCTGTCCCTTCTCGTTACGCCCTTGTTCCGTCAATTTTGTTATCTTGGCTCTGATTTCTTCTACACAATCATTAAACGAAACACGTCTACCACGTTTCAATGTTTTGGTTTCATAGTCAAGTTCTTTGTTCACGTCAATTTGCGGACAAACGAAAATTGTGTCGTTCTCCCACATCTTAATCATGTTCTCTGTGTAACGTCGCAGGTTCAACAGGGATTGGGTGAAAGCAGTGAACGAACTTTCAAGACGCTTCACAAGAAGAATCTGCATGATGATTGCAAGCTGCTTGGCAACGTCGTTGACACCACGATTGCCTCGACCAGTATGTTTTCTTTCGTTGGCAGGGTCAGTAAAATATTCAATGGCACGATAGCGGAAATATTTTAACCACTCGTCAGTCTGCAACTTTTCTGCCTCCGTTGGAGCAATGATTGTCATAGTATCAGAGAACAGTTGAGCCAACTCGTCATCCATGATGTATTCAAGATTGTTAGGTCCTACAATTTTGGGAAATATCAAGCCTTGTGATTCCATATCATCCTTGTAATATTTCTCAACGTCAGTTCTTGTTCGGCGTTCTAGAATATCACTTAACACGCAATCACGTAGTCTCTTTGACACGGCATCCAAGCGTTGGCGGCGCTCATCTGCTGGTATGTCGTTGCTTCTATCTATCAGCGATTCATATTCTCGGTTGACATCTGCAAAGAACCTTTCGATATTACCACTTTCAGCCTTCTTCAATGTACTGTCATTGTGGTTTCTCTCAAAAAGGTAAATCTGATTCTTCAAGTCATTTGGTCGGTTGTTCTGCGGTGTGGCAGAAAGAAGACCCACGTATGGATATACCCCTGTATTAGAACAAATCTTCTGTATCAGTTCATCAAGAGACTGGTACATCAATGTGGCACTGTTGCGGAACTTATGGCTTTCGTCAATGACAATAAAGCCATAATTCTTTTCTTGGAGTGTTCCACCAAAATCGCCAGAATCGCGGCTGTCGTCATCGTCATCTTCGCAGCTCTCATCTTCGGCAACATTTCCGATGCGTCCAGTTGTAATGAAGTCAATGTATGGCGCAATCTTCTCGTCAGAATTTTTGTCGAACATGGCTATAGTCTTCTTCCAACCCGATTGAATGGCAGGAGGAGTAATGACCAATACTTTACGTTCTCGTCCATCGTCTTCTGGTACGGACAAGAAACGCTTGATGATGAGCGTACCAATAATCGTCTTGCCAAGTCCCACCACATCTGCCAACATAAAGCCACCATGTTCGTGCATAATGCCGATACACCTCTTAACAGCTTCTATTTGATATTCCAGTTTGTGGATGTTCGCTGGCAGATAAGTTTCTATCTGTTGTCCGAGTGATTTGTCTACAATGTCACCAAACTTAATTTGTAGCAATTTGATATATAGTTCGTATGGAGTGAATGATTGTTGTTCACTTTTGCGTTCTTTTTCCACGTCATCTGTTATAGGTGCAGATTTAAGGATTTGTTCTAAGAATTGTTTGTTCCAAGGTTCAGATATTTCCCATTTTTCATTAAACCATATCAAATGAGATTTATTACCAGGTATTTCATCAAGCGATAACACTTGATTTGGAGCTGTTTCAATATAGTTTAATTCAGCGTTACCTTGTAATCCTTTTTGTGTAAAATTTGTACTACCCACGATACCAATACCAATGCCGTTTGACTTTCCGTCAAAGATGTAACACTTAGAATGTAAAAATTGAGTTTCGTCATTTTCATTTTTTCGAAATACACGAATCTGAATCTTTGAATCATTGTTTTCCGTACAATAATCAAGAAGCAGACGTATAGCATCTTTATATTCCTCAGTAATATTAAGTTCGTGGATATCAGTTTTTATGAAGTCCAGCGGATAATTTGCATCTTTATATTTAGGTGACTTTAATTGATTTACGTATATATAAGGGTCTTTTCCTATAAGTAAACGAAGCGTTGTTCCTTCTTTTTCAATGAAAGACCTCAAATTTTCTTGTAGTATAGCTAAACCGGGAATATCCCAATAGCCTGTGGCAATACTAACTGTTTTAATACCATCAATGGCTAAGCATTTTCTCAATGTTGCTGTCATTGAAAGTGCTTCTATGGAATTATCTATAAGTGTATTATTCATTTTAATTCTATTCTATGGTTTGAAAATATGCGCTAATTACATTCTTTCTCTCTCCTCTCTTTTACTTTTTCCAATCCCGGCATCTTTTTAGCCAATGCACTTTCTCCTGCTGGAAAATAGAGAGGAAAAACTTTATATAAGAAACCCACAACTTCACTACGACTTTTATCCATATTGTAAAAAGCAGAGCAGACAAAGTACATTAGTTCTTGCTGACTACATGTTTCTTTAGGCTGTATGCTTATTGAGGGAGCAACTATCAAGTCATGTTCAGCAAATGATAGAGCACTGGCAAGAATAGCTTCCTGTTCTTCTTCGGTAAACATCTTTATTTTCCCAGCTAACCATTCAAGCTCTCTTTGCCGGAGTGCTTGTTGTTTTTCGTTTTGATGCTCCAATAGGATTGCTACATTTTCTTGTTGCTTTTCTGTCAAGGCGTTTTCTAATGCTTGGTTCTTTCGTTTAAGAACGTTGAATTTTAGCAAAGCAGCAATGTACATACAGAAATATCCTACTGCAATATCGAATATTAGGACAAGCAGATAATTGTTACTTGAGTTTTGTATGCCACCAGCCATATATTCACTAATAGGGATAACAGCTAATAGCATGATAATGGCTATTGCATAAAGCACTCGGTATCGCGTTTTATGGTTTACCTGTGGCAAAGAGGCAAACAAAAAGGCGATAATCAAAACGGCTATGATTGCAAAGAGTGGTATGAAAGAGGTCTCCATAGGTTTGTTGTTCTGTTTATGGTTTAACAATAATGCGCCAATAACCAGCCTTGTCTGAACCTTCGTGAACCAAAATTCCCATACCCCTAAGGCTCTTGATATTTTTCTCTATAGCGCGTTTAGTTACACCAATCTTGTTGGCCATATTATCAGCTGTGATTGAAGGATCTGAAATAACGAGGTCGATTATCTTTTGTGCAGTTTTACTGACTTTCTTCTGTGTTTCCGATGTATCTCCAAACTTATCCGCATTTACACCGAACTTTTCGACCGAACTTTCTTCATTTACACCGAACTCTTTTGTGTTTACACCGAACTTTTCGACCGAACTTTCTTTGTTTACCGGGTACTTTTCGAGGGTACTATTTACCCTGTTGGCTACTTCTTCAACAGGCATTCTTCCGTTGTCACCCCAGTTCAAATTATAGAATGTGGTGTAGAAAGAAGTCGCTTCCGTTTGATATTGCGGCTCTTTACCTTGCAGGAAATTGGGTAGCTTCTCTGTAAGCTCTCGCATTTTGCGTAAGCCGGAACCACGTTTCTCCATATAGTCCAACTGTGTAAACATATCCGCAATGACAGGGTTACGGCGCATGGACGGCACTTTGTATATGTCACGGTCTTGAATTTGCGTACCGTCAAGCATGGCACCCGGTGATACCAGTTCTACACGGTCATCATAAATGTCGATATGCACTTCACCGCCCATCACGGTATAATCCCGATGGATAAGGTGGTTTACCAGTCCTTCAAAAATAGCACGGTCAGAGTAGTCGGGGAGGTTAAGGCGGTAGTTAGGCATCTTCACCCATCCGCTCATGGTGTAGTTCTTGATGAAGTCCATGCCATATTTCAATAGCAATACAAGGTTAGCCCGATGTTCCACGGAACCGATGGCATCATCTTTATAGAGTCCAGTCCAACGGGTGCAGAAAATACGCGATTGAAATACGGTGCAATTATCCACAAACAGCAATCCTGCATTGGTCAGTTTGCCGTCAGGAGTTACCAGTCCGAATGATTCCAGATATTTGTCATTCCATTCCTGATGGGTTTGCTCACGGAAGGTATTGGCAAGGATAATGAAAGAATGCTTGCTGGCATCCACTTGGGTAGGAAAAGAATCCCATGTCATGTGCGTACCTTTCAATACCAATGAAAGTAGTTGTTGCGAATTACACTCCACGCTTTCATTTCCAATTCGCATATATGCGGTACGTGTTCCATCTTGATAGTAATAATAAGGTGTAAGCGTTCCTGTCTTTACTTTCACTTCAAGCAGGGTATGCCCTTCGTGTTCTATCGGAATAAGTTGAACTTCCGGCACAGGGTCAAGTCGTGCCTTTATCATTTCACTGATAAAATCAGCATCGGCTTGTGGATTCTCTAACCCTACAATTACGCCGTCATCATTCACTCCATAGAACAAACTGCCACCGTCCGTATTGGCAAAAGCCGACACGGATTTAAGCCACGACTTCACTTTCTTACGCTCCAGCATTTCTTTGAAATCGTAAGCTGAGCATTCCGCTATCAATGTATTGTTATGTATCTGCATCGTTTCCTTATTGTTGTTTGGAGATAATAACCCCAATTATGTACAAAGGTAAGGATAAAACTGAATATTTTGTTAAATTTTTCCATATACTTTTGATTATTATGTGTTTCTATTCTATTGTAAGTACCAAATGTGTATTTTTGTATCAAAAGAATTGTTCTTGTTTACAGATGGTAGATTTTACTCAAAACCATAATGTTATATGTGCCAAATTGTAGAACTATAAATATGAATGGAATAGAAATTAAACGTGTTATTGAGTTTTCAGACTTTTTTCCTGATGAAAGCCCCTTAGATATAACTAGTGTATTGAAAACATTTAGTAGAGATACACTTGTGAGAATGGCTACTCTTCTCAGTTTGCAATACGGGAATATGTTTTTCCCGAATAATGAATATACTTTGTTTTCTCATTATAGCCAAAAACATATGGATTTTTTGAATAAACAATGCTCATCTTATTTTAAACGTATAGGCTTGCCTTCTGATGGACAGGTAGTCCTTTGTACTTTTAGGACAAGCTTGGAACTTTGGCGTAATATTTTTGCTATAAAAATTGAAGAATTTCAAGCAACAATAGCATCTGAGGACGAAGAGTTGACTTTATTTAAAATCATCTTGGCTTTGAATGAGAAGATATTTAAATTTACTCATTCCTTAGAGCCGGAAAAAGAAATGAGTTCTGTTGAAGAAAATATATTCTTGAACTCCTTCCTAACTAATGATTGTAATAATTATGATTTTCAAGCGATTCTGCAAACACAGATATACTATTTTAAAACATTAATAGATTATATCCCCAAAAATCCAGTTTTATTGAAAGCTTCAGAAAGACTTCTGTCTCAATGGGGAATATCGTCTTGGAAAGAGTACTTTTCTACAATCTTATTTTTAGCACACGAAACGGAAAAGTATCGTGTAAACAATCCCAAAGGAATACCTGTAATAAATGTAGAACAAATAAGTAAAAGGGATCAAACAGGATATTTCTCGCCTACTTTAATAGAGAATTTATCTATTGATGAAAATGAATTTATTCCTTATGACGAAAACGGAAACGCATATCAGAGGGATAATAATATTGACTATCGGATATTTCGTTCTAAACCATTTGTAAAATTAGAAAATAGTTCTGATTATGTGATTGTAAATATACAATTGCTTTGTGAACGTCTTTTCAACAGTCTGTTTTTTGATTTTTCACCTTTAATAAATGGCAAAGATGAAAATATTGGATTTTTCAATTTTAATAAAGATTTTACAGAAAAAATACTTTTCAGGAATACAATGTTTCAATGTATTCCTGAAAAAACGTATACATTCCCAACTCGAGATTTTTATAACACGAAGGAGGATAAGGATGAACCAGACTTTTATGCTCGTAAAAATGGGAATTTGCTGATTATGGAATGTAAGTCTATAAAGATGAATGGGGCTATACGTGATAAAGGTGATTACAAACAAATGATGGAAAATCTTTTAAATAAGCTTGCCCTTAAAACTTATAATATAGATCCAAATCGACAAGAATTTAAGAAGCAACAAAAGCCTATTGGTATTGGACAACTTGTAAAGCATATAGATTCCATAGAGGCTGATACTTTTCAATGGGATGCAAATATACCCAATGATGTTGCTTATTATCCTATATTGGTATTAGAAGATATACGTTTCTTTCAACCTGGCTTGTTGTCTATTCTGAATAAAAATTTTATTGAGGTTGCAAAAGTATTCCCTGACTTGGAACTGAATGATATTGCATATAGACCTGTTATGGCCATCTCAATCAATACCTTGTTCTTATATGATAATCTTATAAGGAAGAGGGGATTGACTAATTTAATAGATGCATTTCTAGAAAAAGAGGCTACGATTGATGAATATGGAAATTACAAGTTGTTGCCTTTGGCCGATTTTGATGCTTATTTAAGAAAAAATTCTTTTAATAAATCTGTGATTATAGGAAAACGTATTACTGATTGGCTAAAAGATGGATAGTGATAAAATAATAATAGGATATAATTCGTTGTAATTTTTATTCTTTGATTTATATTGTTTTTTGTATCTTTGCACAGGTTGAGAGTGTTGTTGTTTATGGATGCTTATTTTCGGGTTTGCACTATATTTGCAACACGTTCACGCAAGTTGCTCATACAGAGATGCTGTTGACTTTGAGGAAGTCAAATGATTCCGATAAGGATACAGATTATAAATGATAAGCGAAAGCGTGCAGCTCAATGAGTTGCACGCTTTTTGCGTTTCTTTCCTTTGCTTTTATGGTTCTACAATAATACGCCAATAACCACCAAAATCAGCGCCTTCACGAGACAAAATACCCATAGAACGTAATTTTGCGATTTGTTTTTCTACGGCACGAGAACTTATGCCAATTTTATAAGCCATAGTCTCGGCAGTGATAGAGGGATCAGAAATAACAAAGTCAATAATTTTTTGCGCCGTTTTACCTATATTTTTAGGCTTATCAGTAGCCTCTCCGAACCTTCTCTCCGAACTTTCCGCCTTTTCTATGACCTTTTCTTCGTCTGCAGGGTGCTGTTCGAGGAGGCTATTTACCCTATTGGCTACTTCCTCAACTGGTATTCTTCCGTTTCCACTCCAGTTTAGATTATAAAAGGTAGTGAAGAAAGAAGTTGCTTCCGTTTGATATTGTGGTTCCTTGTCGGGTAGAAAATTGGGTAATTTTTCTGTAAGTTCTCGCATCTTGCGCAAACCTGAGCCACGTTTTTCCATATAGTCTAACTGTGTGAACATATCCGCAATGACAGGATTACGACGCATGGACGGTACTTTGTATATGTTGCGATCTTGAATCTGCGTACCGTCGAGCATTGCGCCCGGTGATACTAATTCTATGCGGTCATCATAGATGTCAATATGTACTTCACCACCCATTACTGTGTAATCTCTATGGATAAGGTGATTGACCAATCCTTCAAAGATGGCACGGTCAGAATAGTCGGGGAGATTCAGGCGATAGTTAGGCTTCTTTACCCAGCCGCTCATGGTATAGTTCTTAATGAAATCCATACCATATTTAAGAGCAATACAAGGTTAGTCCGATGTTCTACGGAACTGATAGCATCATCTTTATAGAGTCCAGTCCAGCGAGTACAGAAAATGCGGGATTGAAATACAGTGCAGTTATCCACAAACAATAGTCCGGCATTGGTTAGTTTGCCGTCAGGAGTTACTAGACCGAATGATTCTAAATACTTATCGTTCCATTCCTGGCGAGTCTGTTCACGGAAGGTATTAGCAAGGATGATGAAAGAATGTTTGCTGGCATTTACTTGGGTAGGCAGTGAATCCCATGTCATGTGTGTGCCCTTCAATACCAGCGAAAGTAATTGTTGAGAATTACATTCAACACTTTCATTACCTACTCTTGTATACGCTGTGCGTGTTCCGTCTTGATAATAATAATAAGGTGTTAATATTCCTGCCTTTACTTTCACTTCAAGTAAAGAATATCCTTCATGTTCTATCGGGATGAGTTGAATTTCCGGCACTGGGTCGAGTCTTGCCTTGATGTTTTCGCTGATAAAGTCTGCATCGGCTTGTGGATTTTTCAACCCTACAATTACTCCATCATCGTTCACTCTGTAGAACAAGCTGCCACCATCCGTATTGGCAAAAGCCGACACAGATTTAAGCCATGATTTCACTTTCTTACGTTCCAACATTTCCTTGAAATCGTAAGCCGAGCATTCAGCTATCAATGTATTGTTATGTATCTGCATCGTTTTCTTATCGTTGTTAGACTACATTATCCCACTTTCATACACAAAGGTAAGGATAAAACCGAAGAATCTGTTAAAAACGCCGCTTCTTTTGGTTTTTACGCATTTATATCCGTTATTTATAAATAAAAATCGTACTTCTGTGGGCAAGAGTGTGTGTTGCTTATCAAGAATATAAAATAGGGTGTAACTCACTGAGTTACACCCTGTTTTTATTCTCTACAAAGAAAGCTCCAAGTCTGCTAAAAGGACAGCTGTTTCCGGTTCATTCTTTTCTGCGTCTTTGGGCTTCCATGCCATTACAAATCGCACGGATGCGGATTTTACTTTATAACCTCTTTCTTCCCACTCAGACAATATGCCCTGCATTTTTGATGATAGCTTTGCCACAGGTTTATCGGTTAATGAGCTGTACAAAAAGAAATTACTGTAAATCAATGAATCTCCCCCTCTCAATGCCAAGACCTCTTGTTTTCGTTCTTTGAAGAAGTCCAAATAGACATCTTTATGAGAGAGCTGTAATACGATTTCTTCAGGCATATCATATTGTTGTTGGTCGATAAAATATCGGTCTGTACTTAAATGATTGAAGTAATCGCCATTCGTATGTATAAACAGCCGGTTTTTCGCGCGGGTTATTCCTACATAATATCGACGCATCAGATGGGAGTCCTTTATATAATCGTCGGATACGAGCATATACACGTCGTCAAACTCTCTGCCTTTTGCTTTATGAATGGTCGATACCACGACATCGGCTCCTGTTATGTCGCAAAAGTCTTCCACTGACGACTCAAATACAAATTCTTTGAAGTCACTGAAATATTTTGTCTTGTTGGTTTGTTCAAACTGCTCCACACACTGCTTTACATACATCAAACTTTGACTTCTGTCATAAGCGGAGAAGGTTGCATATTTGGCTTCCTCCCACAGTTCTTCTGTAATTAGCGGTGTGTTGATCCGTTTGTTTATATACCTCAGGAAAAATCTCATTTCGGCCATGTTCCAAAAGCGGAGGCCGTCCATTGATTGTATAAGTTTGCTGCTCACACCTTGCTTTCGTAAGAGACCCATCAGGATAACAGCCTCTTCGTTTGTTTGGGTGAGTATACACGATGTGCCTTTGTCTTTGTGTCGGAGTAAGTTTTCGACAAGCGGCTGGTACATATACTTTGATTGATGGCGTGTCACTTCCACCCGGCCTTCCTCTTCTCTCATGGAGATGATGGGCGTACTTTTTATCCGTTTATCAATGTTTTTCAGAAATTCGTTAGCAAAATTCACTGGGTGGTGCGCACTGCGGTAATTCTCGGTCATTTCGACAAATGTACTTCCGTTTTCTTGTGCCAGCCGATACATATAACTTGAATCGGAGCCGCGAAATTCATAGATGTTTTGGTCATCGTCTCCCACCGCTATCACACGCATTTCCTCGTTGTTAGCCATCAGAGCCTTTACAAGTGCGTGTTCTTCGGTTCCCATATCCTGAGCCTCGTCTATGACCAGCACTGTCTTGCCGATTTTATTTGGTTCTACTTCTCCTTGGTATATCATCTCGGCTGCTTTTGCAACGACATTTTTGGATTCTTCAAGATTTCCTATCCGCCCCAGAAGGTCGAAACAATAGGAATGGAATGTTTTTATTTCGACAAAATGGGCGGCGTTGCCTATCAACTCCATGAGCCTTTGTTTGAATTCCGTTGCGGCTGCTCTTGAAAACGTCAGCATCAGAAGCTGTTCGTGTTTTACATCTTCAAGTAGCAGAAGCGAGGCCAGTTTGTGGACCAATACCCGTGTTTTTCCACTACCGGGACCGGCTGCCACCACAATGCAACGTGAGTCCTTATCGGAAATAATTTCCATCTGTCGTTTGGATAATCGCCCAAACAATTGATTGTATTTCTGTGGCGTTAAGTTGCGTTGTATCTCGCTTACTCTGTCTCCTTTGAAGTATTTTGTGACAAACTTCTTGTAGTCCATTTGGAAATAGTCTTGAACATATTGTAAGGCCGCATGGTAATTTCTCACCATCAGATTGGCATATTCGCCTACAATATGCACTTGCTGGATTTTCAACTTGTAGAATTCGTTGAGCATCCGGTAGTCGTCTTGCTTATATCGCGATTTGTTGTCCTTTATTCTTTGGATATTCATGGCATTATAAAGTACCAAGAAACCACCTTCAAGTTTTAGCGTGCCAATTTTGGACAAGTACAGAAGCGCTTCTTCCACGTCTTCCAGCTGAATGTCGTCAAGTCTTCCGAATAGGGATTGAGAACTTGATTTTATCCGGTCTAAAAGTTCTACTACGGAGAACTGAATAGCTTTGCCCGGTACATTTTCCTTTTCTGCATCTGAAGCTGATTTGTATAGCCATTCCACGGTAAAACGGCTTATTTCCAATCGTTTCTCAAAGCGCCTGATGGTAGATTCCAAGTCTGCTTGGCGCCTTATTTCCATATTATGGGCCGCATCCTCTTTCTTACGTATATATCCCTTGACGGTAAGGAAATAGAGCAGCGTCCGGATGTCTTTTTCTTTGGATGTATTGATTCCGTCGTTCACGGCATTTTCATTCAGTTGCTTGCATGAGATTCGTAAAGACTCATCGGGAATATGTTTGAGAATGTATTGTTCGAGTTTTGCAAAGCGTTCGAGAAGCATTTGCGACTTTCGTTCCGAATCACCTGCATCCTGCAAATAGGCGGATATATCTTTGCTGTCTGCCAATATGCCTTCCTGCCGCATGCGTTCCACTACAGATATAACCTCTCTTTTACTTAGTCCCAATATATCTGCCAGATAGTCGATTCGTGATTCCGCTTCCGCATCCTGTGCCTTGGCGATGTACTTTTGAGATATCAACGACTTGATGATGCGGACTGCTTTTTCTATTTCGTCACTGCCAAAAAGTAGTGAGGCTGATATGCGTTGTCTTGCTTCGTCCATATCCTTCACTGTGATTCCCGTGGCATATACATGAGGTACATTGTTTCCTCTTACCAGATATCCGCTTTGTTCCAAAGCCGCTAATGCTGTTCGTACGCGGGTTTCGATGTCGGATACCGAATCATCCCATCCCGCTTGCCGGGCGATTTCCAATGCGGAACAGTTGACTTTCATGCGTTGTCTGGTAAGGTTTTTGACGGCTTTCCATACCTGTTGTATTTCACTGATGCTTAGTTTTGTTTGGTTTAACAATATAAAATGCTTGTCCAAATCATTGTCGCTATAAAGCACATAACAACGTGCGCTGAGGCCTGGGTCACGCCCTGCTCTACCTGCTTCCTGAACATAATTCTCCAGTGAATCGGAAATGTCATAATGTACCACAAGGCCGACATCTTTTTTATCGACTCCCATGCCGAATGCGGATGTAGCCACAATGATGTGTACCTGATCGTTCATGAAGGCGTCTTGGTTGGCTATTTTTTCATCAGCTTCCATTTTGCCATTGAAAGGGAGTGCCTTATAACCGTCGCGAGTCAATTTGGCCGCCAGCTCTTTGGTTCGTTTGGTGCGTGATACATAAACAATTGTCGGGCAATCGGATTCAGCTACGAGTTCTCTTAACTTTAAGTATTTATCATTGTCGCTTTCTAAATGTATGACGGAATAATGTAGATTTGTTCTTGAAGCCGTTGATGCGAATAACTCCAAGTCCAAATTCAAGGTTTGTTTGAAATAGTCGCAGATGTCTTGTATTACTTTCTGCTTTGCTGTGGCCGTAAAGCAGGATACGGGTATCGGACTCTTGCATTGTTTCTTTTGCTGGTATTGCCGGATGAATTTGCCGATGTAAAGGTAGTCAACTCTGAAATCCTGCCCCCATGAAGAGAAACAATGCGCTTCGTCTATCACAAACCTTACGACGTGCCGGGCTATCAATATTTTCTCAATCGTTTTTGAGCGAAGCATTTCGGGGGATATATACAGTAGTGAGGCTTCTCCGTCTTGCACTCTTTGTATGGACAGTGACCTTGTGATGGGGTCTAACATTCCATTTATGGTTACAGCGTCCGTGATACCTCTGTCGGCAAGATTGTCTACCTGGTCTTTCATTAAAGATTGCAGAGGAGAGATAACAACCGTGAGCCCGTGCATGGCGTGTCCTGCCATGAGTGCCGGCAATTGGAAGGTAAGTGATTTGCCGCCACCGGTAGGAAATATCGCCAGTAACGATTTACCCTTCACCGCTGCCTGGGCTGCTTGTTCTTGCAGCGGCTCGCCTTCGTATGTTCGGAAACGTTCATATCCGAAAAAGACTTTTAGATTATGGAGCACATCCAATTGCGTATGGCAGTAGTCGCAACCTTCCCGGCAATTGGTGTGGCGTAGGAGTTTTACAATAAATTCCACTTCCGGATAATTGTAAAGTACCCATCCGGGGGTGATGGAACGGTAATCCGTAGTGTCAATCAGAGCCAATGCGTATGCCAATCCGCATGGGTATTGTTTGATGAGCATGTCAAGGTCGGCATGTTGGCAAATCTTTCCTGTATAAAGTTCTTTGATGAGTTCGGATATTCCTTCATGGGTATACTCCGCACTTACCATGCTGAGAAATCCGGTAAATTCTTTCTTGTCTTTCAGTAGCGATGCGAATAATATACGCTTTTCCTTTGGCAATGAATTCCAGCGTGCTATTTCATCCAGTAATAAATCTTTTGCTTTCTTACAATCATTCACCGGATTGTTCATCTGTTCGCTAATCAACTTGTCATCTTTCACAAGCTTATGGTAAGGGTGTTCCGGGAATAACAAAGGCGAAATATAAAGTGTATCGACTAAAATCCAGCGGCATGTCTTATCCGTGAACAGATATTTGGCGTCATGGTGAATGATATTGTGGCCACAGATATAGTCTATGTCGTTTAAGAAAATAAATAGCTCCTCTTTTGACGTTTTGTGGAATGTCGTGTCATCATGTTTGAGTGCTCCTATATCATGGATTTTATGATCTTTCAAGCCTACTTCAACATCTACTATGGCATAATTTTGGATACTACATGGTACAGAGGTAGTTTTATTGCCGATGATATTATTCCTATCCTCGGTTTTCTTGCTTCCTATGAGCTTGCTCCATATTGACATATGTTCAATATAATAAATAGTTCTATAACTTGAATTGGTTATGTATCTGCATCGAACTTTTTTTCATTTATCTTTTCTTCAATACACTGTTCACCACCCTGATGGAAGACACGAGCTTGTTAGTGGAAGTGAATACATCTACATTCCACACATGGGATGAGCGTCCTTTATGTACGATGGTTGCCACAGCCCGCACGGTATCTCCTTCATGTGCGGAAGATATATGGTTTCCGCTGACTTGCATACCTACGACTATCTCATCGGGTTGACAAGTTATCATGGAGCCGAGCCCGGCGACGGTTTCGGCAAGTGCGAGGGTTGCGCCGCCGTGTAGAATACCAAAAGGCTGGCGGGTACGGTGGTCTACGGGCATGGTTGCTTCTATGCGATCTTCCGAGGCGTAAGTGTATTGGATACCTAAATTGCCCATTAATGCATGATGTGCCCGTGCGTTTAACAGGTCAAGAGGAATTTCAGCGGCATGAACTTCGGCTAAAATCATTTTTTCGACGGCTTGGGCAACGCCGTCTTCTTCATTGGAGGCCGTTACGTAGTCGGCGCAAACTTTTACGGAATCTTGTGAATGCCCCATGGCTATGCCTAAACCGGCAATCTGGAGCATATTGACATCGCATACGCCGTCTCCGATAGCGATTACTTCTTCACGAGTTATGTCCAGATGCGACAATAAAGCGCCTAAGGTATTGGCTTTATCGATTCCGCAAGGTACGACTTCCAAAAAATAAGGTTCCGAACGAAAGACATCCAAAGTTCCGTCCAGACGTTTTTTCCAATGTTCTTCCAGTCCGGCCAGTGCTTCTTCATCATCGCTGACCAACATACATTTGCATGGTGCGAAGTCTACAGCCGTGGAGAATTCTTCCTCCTTAATAACTTTCAGATTATTCAATTCGGCTTCGGTGCGGATATGTTCATTGTCGGGACTGTCTGTCAGGATAGTGTCATCATGATAAGTGAATATGGCGAAGCCATTCTTGCGCGCCTTCTTTTCCAGATAAGGCAGCATTTCCGGGTTGATTCGCCTCTCGAACAGGATTTCTCCGTTTTGAGCATTGATAATCTGACAACCGTTATAGGAAACAATAAAGCCCCCATAATGCCCCAGCTCAAGAGTTTTGGCCAGTGGCATGAGGCCATAAGTCGGTCTGCCGGAAGCCAATGCGATACGTACTCCCATTTGCTGCGCTTTGAGTAAAGATGCAAGAGTGCGTTTGCTGATTTCTTTTGCGTCGTTGAGAAGCGTTCCGTCCACGTCAAGAACTAATAATTTATATTTCATGGCGACTCGATTTTGGTTATGCTAACAAAGTTAATAAAATGACGGTTAAAACGAACGGATTTAATTTATTTTGACGAAACTTATTGTAACAGTTTCTGCAGGCGGAATTCCTTAGGAGAGATACCGGTATTCTTCTTAAAAAAGCGACTCAGATAAGACTGATCGGCAAAGTGCAACTGTTCCGCGATTTCGGTAACGGATAGTTGCGGCTCATTTAAAAGAACTTTGGCTTCTGCTATCAGCTGCTCGTCTATCAGTTGCTTGGGAGTTTTTCCATTCATGTATTGAGTAGTGATTTCGTATAGATAGCGAGAAGTAATGCACAGTTGCTCTGTATAAAACGGAACCTGATGTTCGCAGGTACTGTGCTCACGTATCAGTTGCATGAATTGGTGGCAAAGCATCTGTTTTCTGCTGTATTGCTTGTTGGCGGCCAGCTTCTCCGGAATAGTGTTGAACAGCCACATTAATAAGCTTTGCAGGAAATTAAATTCTTGTTGCTTTCTGAACTGGAGCGTATTGTCTTTGAAAAGCATTTGCGCTATATCCATCCATAATACTATTTCCCGCCATGTTTTCTGGCTTCTCTCATCTGCCGTGTGATGATAGTGCGGGTGTTCATGGGTATAGTTGAAATAGGGTGTGTCAATTGGCAATATGGCTTTTAAGAAAATATCTTTGGGGAATAGGAGCATGCGTACGTTAAAATCTGCTGAGGCTTGTATTACCTGGATAAGGCTTCCTGTAAGAAAAATCAGTTCGGTCTGTTCATTAAAGGTATATTGTTGTACTCCTGTGGAGATGATACTTTGCCCCTGTGTACAGATTAAGTATATACCGCATTTAAAACGGTATGGACGCTGTTTCAGATACGATAAATCGGTTTCCTCATATCTGATGCTGGAAGTATCGGGTGATAACGGTTCGTACATGTGAATATAGTTCTTTTTTACGCAACAAATGTAGCTATATTCTATGATAATATCGTATATTGTTCCTAAAATGAAACGTTTTGTACAAGATAAGCCATAGCTTATCTTGTAAATATGGGGTAATTTTGCCGCCGATTTATAAAAGAGGAATAGGTAATGACAGGTAAACAAAATTCAAAAGGTTTTATATTGGTATTTCTGGGAATGTTGAGCGCTTTTGGCCCGTTTGTCATGGATATGTACCTGCCTACTTTACCGGCAATGTCGGATTTCTTCCAAACCACATCTTCAAGAGTGCAGTTGGGGCTTACTACAAGTATGGTAGGCTTAGCGATAGGCCAGCTGATTTTTGGTCCGTTAAGTGATAAGTATGGCCGTCGTTCTCCTTTATTGATAGCTATGGCCTTGTTCCTGATTTCTACAGTCGGCTGTATTTTTTCTCAAAATATATCACAATTCGTCGCGTTACGTTTTGTACAGGGAATTGCCGGAGCCGGGGGAGTTGTGATCTCCCGGTCTATTGCCGCCGATAAATATTCTGCTCACGAACTTGCGGGGATGCTTGCCACTATCGGCGCTATTAATGGGATCGCTACGGTGGTTGCTCCGATAGGTGGCGGGGTACTGGCTGACTTTGGCGGCTGGCATGGTATCTTTTGGTTCTTATTTATAGTAGGCGTTCTTTTGATTATCGGAAGTATGCGTTTTAGAGAGTCTTTGCCGGGCGGACAGAGGCAGAATATAAGGTGGGGAGATATGTATCGCCGTTTTGGTATTGTCTTGCATAACCGTCAGTACGTACGTTACATATTGCAGTATGGCTTTACGATGGGAGTTTTGTTTACCAATATAGCTTCCGCTCCTTTCATCATGCAGCAATATTATGGTCTTTCACCGATGTTGTTCAGTTTCTGTTTCGGGGTTAATGCCGTTGCCATGGTGATATCTTCCGCTTTGGCTGTTCGTTTCTCTACAATGGAACGGGCTTTACATGTAGGTAATCATGGCATGTTATTTATTTCTATATTACTTTCTGTGGCATTTTTCCTGGATTGTAATTTTTGGATTTACGAGATACTGATTTTCTGCCTGCTTGCGATGGTAGGGATGACTTTTACGGCTTCCAACACTTTGGCGATGGATTGTGAACGTAAAAACGCCGGAGTGGCTTCCGCTCTTTTGGGTGCGATAGGATTTGCTTTTGGCGGGATTGTATCGCCTTTGGTAGGTATGGGAGATATCAGAATGTCTACCGGCTTTTTATTCTTTATGGGGTCGTTATGTTCTTGCGTATGTGCTTGTTTTTCTTTCCACCGGTTGCCTTTCCACAAGAAGGCTCTGAATTTCGCTCCTTATAGAATAATAAATGTTTTTTTGCAGAAACTGTTATAAGGGGCTGAGTAATATTTATATTATATTCTTATCTTTGCCCGCGTTTTGTTCCGGTTCCCTATTCGGGAAACGGATGAAAAGGGAATCGGGTGTAAATCCCGAACAGTCCCGCTGCTGTGAGTTTCGCGTTGAATGTATCATTCTTTAGCCACTGTTTTAATTAAAATGGGAAGGCGATACATTAGAAATAAGTCAGAAGACCTGCAAAACAAAGTCAAAAAATTGTCCGTTCGAGGAAAGCGGACAGTGTACGTCGTTTAAAGATAATCTTTACTCTTTTATGATGTGGAGAATGAAGGTGCGGTTTGCCTGTATCGGTTTCTTTTGTATGGGCGGTGCTCTGCTTTCGGCACAAGAGGTGGCGAAAAAGGATACGATTACAGGAAAAGTGCACCAAATTGAAAAGGTGACTGTTACAGCACGGCGAATGCCTAATAAAGTAACTTCGGCTGTACCTATACAAACATTGTCGCAACAAGATATAAGCCGTCTCGGCATACAGAATATGGCAGATGCCGTACGTCGTTTTGCAGGTGCCAATGTAAAAGATTATGGTGGTATCGGCGGGTTGAAGACTGTTTCTGTGCGCAATATAGGGGCGGCGCATACGGCTGTCAGTTATGATGGGGTTGTTGTGAGTAATTCTCAGGCAGGGCAAATTGATATAGGGCGTTTTTCGCTTGATAATGTCTCAACCCTTTCTTTAGCAATAGGACAAACAGAAAATATGTTGCAATCAGCCCGTTTATATGCATCGGCAGGTGTATTGAGCATTGAGACTGAGAAACCGCATTTTGATGAAGGGCGCAGTGCTGCTTTCCAAGCTAGGATAAGTAGTGGATCGTTTGGGTATGTTACCCCCGCGTTGCGTTGGTGGCAAAAAATAGGTAACCGTACGCGTTTGGCTTTGAATGCTAATTATATGCGTGCCGATGGAAATTATCCTTTTACTTTGGTCAATGGAAAGTATGTGACAGAAGAAAAGCGTAATAATCCAGATATTTATTCTTGGCAAGGAGAAGCAACGCTATATCATACTTTTAAAGATGGTGGTGAGGTGGACGTAAAAGGATATTATTTCAATTCCCGTCGTGGGCTTCCGGGGGCGGTAACTCTTTATAACCCGATTTCCGACGAAACGCTTTGGGATGAGAATGCCTTTGTACAGGCGCGTTATAAAAAACACTTCTCTTCGAAATGGAGTTTGCAGGCACAGGCAAAGTATAACTATGGCTGGAATAGGTATGAGGATGAAGGGAAGGAATATGCGGACGGATATTATCGGGAGCATCATAGACAAGACGAGTACTATCTTTCGGCTACAGTTCTCTATCATCCTTTGGAGCCTCTAACCTTTTCTTTGGCGCAGGACGGGGTAATAAATAAACTTCGTAACAGTTTGCCGGAATGTCCTTTCCCGATAAGATATACTTCTATCAGTGCTTTGAATGCGCGTTATCAGCAGGACTGGTTTACGGCTGTTGCATCGCTGGTGCATACAGCTACTTCGGAACATGTGGAGCAAGGGAATGCTCCTGATAATTTTCATCGTTTTGCCCCTTCGTTTTCCGTCAGCTTGCAGCCTTGGCAAGAGGAAACTCTTTTTTTACGATTGATGTACAAGAGTACTTTCCGTTTACCTACTTTTAATGATTTGTATTATTACAGGCTGGGTAATCGGGATTTGCGTCCGGAAAAAGCAAATGAATATAATTTGGGAATTACATGGAGTAAATCCGGACTGCTGTTTTTGGATTACCTTTCTATGACAGTTGACGGTTACTATAATGATGTGACAGATAAGATTGTGGCTTTTCCGACTACTTATGCGTGGAAGATGGCAAATTACGGTAAAGTTCATGCTTCAGGTATAGATATGACTCTGTCTGCCGGCATTTCGTTGGCAAAGAATGTCCAACTGCTCCTATCGGGTGGATATATGTGGCAAAAAGCTATTGATTTAACGTCCTCTGATGCGAAAAATTATAAAAATCAGTTGCCCTATACACCTCTGCATAGCGGGAGTGTTTCGACTGTTGTAGAAACGCCTTGGGTCAATCTGGGTTACTCTATGGTAGGGGTTGGGAAACGTTATTATCTGTCACAGAATATTCCTGAAAATGAGATTGAAGGTTATTTAGAGCATACGATGACTGCTTCTCGTGAATTTGCATTGGGCAATTGCAGTCTTCATTTACAAGCTGAAATTATAAATTTGACCGATGCGCAATATGATGTAATCAAATATTATCCTATGCCTGGGCGCTCGTGGCGTCTGACGGCTGTCTTTAAATTTTGAACAATCTGAATATAAATGGTAAAAATTGAAATTATGAAAGTAAGAAGTTTATTATTTAGCATGCTTTGTATGCTGGTTTTAAGTGTATCTTTTACATCTTGCAGTGATGATGATAATGAAACAAGGGATGACACCGGCTCTAAAGTAACGTTACCGCAGGCACGTGCTTTCTTCTTGTACGAAGGTTCTTATCAGGCTAATAACTCTGGTATTTCTTTTTATGCGCCTAATAATGATGCGGAATTTATTAGTGATATCTTCAAGACTCAGAATAATGCCAAATTAGGTGATACAGGCCAGAGTATGATAAAGTATGAGGATGAGATATATGTAGCGGTATATGGTTCTAATTATTTGGCTAAGTTGAATGCGGCAGGTGTAGAATTGAATCGTATTTCGTTTGTAGATGATGATGATCTTAGTGCCGGTATTCGTTATATAGATGCTGAAGATGGATATATCTATGCTTCTTTTTGGGGTGGAGCGGTAGCTAAGATAAATGCAGGCACTTTAAGGGTGGAAGCTAAACTGACCGGACTGGGTGATAATATGGAAGGAGTGGCTATATGTGAGGATATGCTTTATGTAGCAAATAGCTGTACTCCTGATTACCTTACTTATCATAAAGAGGTGAAAGTAATAGACTTGCATACATTCACTTTGAAAGAAACGCTGACTGTAAGTGATAATCCGAATATTTTATTGGAGAAAGACGATAAAGTGTTTCTAATTTCAAGAGGTAATTATGGCGATGTTGGCTATTCACTGCAAATGATAAATCCTGCCGACAATAATAAAGTGACCGAGTTAGGCAGCGCAACTCACATCTGCGCTAAGGGGGATATTCTTTATTTGGTTTACTCCGAGTATTATAGCGCTACCAATTCTTTCTTTACCTACAATATGAAAACAGGAAAGATGGACAGTGATTCTTTCTTGAAAGATATGCCGAAAGAATTGGAAACTACGACTATTTATCTGCTGGCTGTAAACGATAGCAATGGAGACTTATATATTGGTACTTCTGAATATACGACGAATGGAAATATTTACCGATTTAAAAAAGACGGTACGTTTGTTGAGAAATTCGATGCCGGTGGTATTAATCCTAATTCTGCTATATTTTTTAATTAATGCCGATGAAAAGAAGCGGCTTCTTTATCTATACAATGGTAGCTTTGCTTTTCTCTTCTTGCGGAGGGAGAAGTAAAGCTTCTTTTGCTTTAACGGCCGGTGACACCATCCCCCTGCGCTATGCCGACAATCTCACATTGGTGACCTATTCCGACTACACCGTCGCTACTTTGCGCAACCCTTGGGACACCCTGAAAACATTGCATACGTACATACTGGTTCCGTCATCCCAATCATTGCCGGCTCATTTACCCGAAGGTACGATTGTCCGTACCCCTCTCCGCAAATCGGTAATTTATTCTTCGGTTCATTGCAGCCTTATGGAGAGTTTGGGAGTTACGGGCAGTATCGGTGGCGTTTGTGACTTGAAGTATATCAAACTCCCGTCTATACAGGACGGATGCAGTAAGGGAACTATTATTGACTGCGGCGACGGAATGAACCCTGATATGGAAAAGATTATTGAGTTACATCCCGATGCCATCCTGCTCTCTCCATTTGAGAATAGTGGCGGTTACGGACGCATTGAAAAACTGAATATTCCCATTATCGAATGTGCCGATTATATGGAAACTTCCGCTTTAGGCCGCGCCGAATGGATGCGTTTCTATGGATTGCTTTTTGGAGTTGCTTCCGAGGCTGACAGCCTTTTTGCCGAAGTGGATAGCTGTTATGGCCGGCTTAAAAAGCGTGCTGCACTTTCGTCAGTGTCATTATCAATTGTTAGCGAACTGAAAAGCGGTTCTGCATGGTACGTTCCGGGTGGTCGCAGTACAATCGGACGCTTGTTTAATGACGCCTGCGGACGTTATGTCTTCTCGGAAGATAAACATAGCGGTTCCATTCCTTTGGCTTTTGAAACAGTTTTTGATAAAGCCGGAGATGCCGATGTCTGGACCATCAAATACAATCGCGACCGGGATATGACTTATGCTGATTTGAAAGCCGATTATATGGGTTATACAGGTTTCAAGGCATTCAAGACGCGGAATATTTACGGGTGTAATACGGCGAAAGTACCTTTCTATGAAGAAACGCCTTTCCGTCCGGATTATTTATTGGCGGATTTGATACAGATTCTACACCCTGAAATAGGAGATTTAGGCGGTTTGCGTTATTTTTGCAAATTGAATGAGTAAAGGATGGAAATATGGTGTCGGATTAGGAATAGTAATAGTATTACTGTTTGTGGCTAATCTGTTGATAGGGTCGGTTACGATTCCTGTGTCCGATGTATTCCGTATACTGATGGGAAACGAAGGGGAAAAAGCAAGCTGGAGTTTTATCGTATGGGAGTCCCGCTTACCCCAAGCCTTGACGGCATTGCTTTGCGGAAGCGCATTGGCTGTTTGCGGGTTGATGTTGCAGACAGCCTTTAAAAATCCGTTGGCAGGCCCGTCTATTTTGGGCATTAATTCCGGAGCGAGTTTGGGAGTGGCATTTGTGATGTTATTCTTTGGCGGGAGCATATCGGCCGGAACGTTCAGCCTGTCCGGTTTCTTTTCCGTATTGGCAGGGGCGTTTGTAGGAGCCATGTTGATAATGGGGCTTATCCTTTTCTTTTCTACGTTGTTAAAAAGCAATGTCATGTTGCTGATAACGGGTATTATGATAGGCTATATCGCTTCTTCCGCTATCGCTTTGTTGAATTTCTTTGCTACGGCGGAGGGAGTACAATCTTATATGATATGGGGATTGGGTAACTTCGGTGGCGTCTCTTTGCAACAAATGCCCGCTTTCGCATTGGTAACGGTAACCGGATTATTCGGTTCCTTACTACTGATAAAACCTCTGAACGCATTATTGCTGGGAGAGCGCTATGCTGAGAATCTGGGCGTAAATATAGGGCATGTACGTAACTGGCTTTTGGTTATAACCGGCTTGCTGACCGCCATAACCACTGCATTTTGCGGACCGGTTGCATTTATCGGTCTTGCCGTGCCTCATATAGCCCGTATGATATTGCGGACTGCCAATCATAATTCTTTATTGCCCGTTACTATTTTGAGTGGCGGGGCGGTGGCTTTACTTTGCAATTTGATTTGTGTTTTGCCCGGTGAGGCGGGGATTATCCCTTTGAATGCGGTTACGCCGATTATCGGGGCGCCGGTAATCATCTATGTTATCATTAGTCAGAGAAACCCGCAGCATTTCAATTGATTTTCTTCAACTATATAGGACTTTTTCTTTTAGAGCGCTCATAAATAGCGGCTCCCCATTGCATTTATGTTATTTCAATCGTTTGCGTGGATAACTTGCAGATTTCAAAGGATTAGATGCTTTCGTATTATTTTTTATAGTACTTTTGCACCCGGTATTAGTTTTAATTTAAACAAAGGTTGCGATTATGAAATTACCTGAAGATCCGATGATGCTGTATAGCTTCATCAACATGAAATTGCGTGATTTTTATCCTTCACTGGATGCACTCTGTGAGGATATGAACGTAGAAAGAGATGAAATTATCCGGACGCTGAAAACGGTGGGATTTGAGTATAACCCTGCACGAAACAGATTCTGGTAATTCCGAACTTATAAACAGATGGATTAGGGCTGTGTCTTTATCAAGATGCAGCCCTGATTTTTTTGTTAATAAACAACAAATGTACCGCTCCTCATTTAACTTCGGCCTTTTTTCCCTTTCTAACCTGTAAAACCCGGATGAACTGATGATAAACGAAAACAAGATTCGGCAAATATATAAATCCAACCGCGAGCAAGGATTCCAACTGTTGGTGGAATGCTTTCAAGAACCGATATATTATTATATACGGCGTTTGGTGGTGTTGCATGAAGATGCGGAGGATGTATTGCAGGAAGTCTTTATTCAGGTATACAGGCATTGGGAGCAATTTCGTCAAGAGAGTTCATTGAGCACATGGATTTACAGGATTGCGACGAATGAAAGTCTTCGCTTGTTGAACAGCCGTAAGAAACGGGAAACGGTTTCGACCGAGGATGTTCAGGAAAACCTGATTTCTCAATTAAAGGCTTCCGATTATGTGGATTATGAAAATGAGTTGGCTGTCAAATTTCAGGAAGCAATATTGAGATTGCCGGAAAAGCAGCGATTAATATTCAACCTTCGCTACTATGATGAGCTTGATTATGAAGAAATAGCTCATATCCTCGATAGTAAGGCAGACACGCTTAAAGTGAATTATCATTATGCGAAGGAGAAGATTAAAGAGTACATACTAAATAATTAGGACTATGAAAAAAGAGTTTGATTTTGATGATATAGGAAAAAAAACACCCTATCGCGTTCCCGAAGGCTTCTTTGAGGAGATGCAGCGTAATGTGCGGAAACGTACTTGTGGCAGCAGGTCTCCGGGACATCGTTTATGGATAACCGTTTCTACGGGTGTCGCCATAGCTGCGGTATCAGTTGGCTTTCTGTTTATACCGTCCCATTTTTGGAAAGGCGAAAGAGGAACTTCCGATTTGCAGATATTGGATACCAAAAATTGTACGGCGGTAGTTCCTGCAGATAAATGGATTCGTGAAATGTCGGACGAGGAGCTGGAAGAGCTCGTCAGCTTCTCCGAAAGCGATATATTTTTAAATTAATAGTATTGTCTTAAAAAAGAAAGAATTATGAAAGCAAAATTTATTTACGTATTTTTGACATGCCTTATGATAGGCAGTCAACTCGGTCTCTCTGCTCAAACCTCGGTGAACAAGGATAAGAAGAAACGCCATACACCGGAACAGGTCATGGAGCATCAGACTAATCAAATGGTAAAAATGTTGATGTTGGATGATGCCACTACCGCCAAGTTCATTCCGGTTTATCAGAATTATTTAAAAGAGTTACGCGAATGCAGAATGATGAACCGTGCAAAACAAAGAGCGGAAGGGACGGGTGTGAAGCCGGAACCCAAACCGTTACTGACAGATGCCGAGGTGGAACAGCAGATAAAAGGACGTTTTGCCCAAAGCCGTAGGATTCTGGATGTACGTGAGAAGTATTATAATGAATTTAGAAAGATACTTTCTCCCAAACAGATTATGAAGATTTATCAAACGGAACAGAATAATGCCGATAAGCTGAAAAAAGAATTTGACCGCAGAAAAAAACAAACTGTTGCGCAAGGAAAGCAGAAACGTCCGGTACGTCCTGTTCAGAAGTCTTAGAGCCTGTTTAAAGAAGCTTATCGGTTTATATAAAAGTGTGTCATAATATAAAAAGTATCGTTCTGCTTCTTGGACATAGCCAAAAATCTCCTCTCTGTACATGCAAAGGGGAGGTTTTTTTGTATTTCCGGAAAGGCTGAGAGGTGAAATAAATATAATAGGATATCGGTTCAGAACTTCGCAGGGGAGAATTTGTTGTAGGGAAATGCAGATAACAAAACATATCCCATGCGGTTGTTTCAGAAAATAAAGAATTGGAAAACTGTTCGCGGCTGGCATATCTGGAAGTTGAAGCTGGTGGATGCGCGGCTCTATTTTGTCAGCATGATTGTAGGATTGCTGACAGGCCTCATTGCGGTTCCTTATCATTATCTGCTCTATTATTTGCTGCATATCCGTAGCGACTTCTTTGCATCCCGTCCGGCCTGGTACTGGCATATCCCATTGTTCTTATCGTTTTGGGGAATTCTGATTCTTGTATCCCGTATGGTCGGCAGAATGCCTCTTATCGGTGGTGGCGGCATTCCGCAGACACGTGGGGCAATTAACGGCCGGATCACTTATAAGCATCCGTTCATAGAGCTGGTGTCCAAATTCACCGGCGGAATCCTTTCCGTTTCTGCCGGATTGTCATTGGGGCGCGAAGGGCCGTCCGTACAGATAGGTTCTTATATAGGCAGTCTCGTTTCACGGTGGACGCATATTCTGCAGGGAGAACGCAAGCAGTTATTGGCGGCGGGAGCAGGAGCGGGGCTTGCGGCCGCCTTTGCCGCACCGCTGGCCTCTTCATTGATTGTGATTGAGTCTATCGAACGTTTCGACGCACCCAAGACGGCTATTACTACGCTGTTGGCCGGTGTGGTGGCAGGGGCTATTGCCAGTTTGGTTTTCCCCGTGAACCCTTATCATCTGATTGAGGTGTCGGAACCGGTTTTGACCTTTTTCGTCCAGATGAAATATTTTCTCATACTGGCTGTCATTATTTCCATTACCGGTAAAATATACTCTGCGCTTATGATTTCGTTTAAACGGGTATATTCTACGGTTAAGTCTCCGGTATATATCAAGATGTTTTATTTGGTACTGGTTGCTTACATTATCTCATTGATGCAAGTAAACCTGACGGGCGGCGGCGAACAATTCTTGCTGGAACAGGCGCAGAACGGCAGTACGGAAATAATGTGGGTACTTGCCGTCATGCTGCTGCATTTCGGTTTCTCGGTATGCTCCGTTTCTTCCGGTCTTCCGGGCGGAAGCTTTATTCCTACTTTGGTGACAGGCGGGTTATTGGGGCAGCTTGTAGGGTTGATTGCTGTGAGGCACGGCATTATCGAGCCTCAAAATATCACTTACGTCATGCTGATATCCATGTCTGCATTCCTGGTGGCTATTGAGCGTACGCCGCTTACGGCTATTGTGCTGATAACAGAAATTACCGGGCATTTTGAGGTTTTCTATCCTTCGGTGGTAGTAGGCGGGCTGACCTATTATTTTACGGAACTGCTCCAGATGAAGTCCTTCAATGTCACTTTGTATGAAGATATGATTAACTCTTCCGATTTCCGGGAAGAAAAACGATATACTCTGGCAGTAGAGGTTATGACGGGTTCCTATTTTGACGGGAAATCCGTAAGCGAGCTTTCCTTGCCCGAACACTGCGTTATCATCAATGTGCATAGGGACGGAAAAAACCTGGTCCCTGCGGAAACAAGTTTGATTCCGGGAGACCAGGTGCAGATTGAAATGGATTCGCAGGACATAGAGAAACTCTATGAACCGCTCGTCAGTATGGCGAATATCTATTAAGCCAGATTGCCTATTTCATCCAGATTCTTCTGAATGTCGTTGTCGGTCAATTCATAATTTTGCAAGTCACCGGCCAGGTATTTGTCGTACGACGCCATATCGATGAGGCCATGACCGGACAGGTTGAACAGGATAACTTTTTCTTCACCCGTTTCCTTGCATTTATTCGCTTCGCGGATGGTGGCTGCAATGGCGTGGCAAGATTCCGGCGCGGGAATGATACCCTCCACTTGTGCGAACAGGCAGCCCGCCTCGAACGATTCGAGTTGCTTGATGTCCATTGCTTCCATATATCCGTCTTTCAACAGTTGTGATACGATGACACCCGCGCCGTGATAACGCAGACCGCCGGCGTGAATGTTGGCGGGAGCGAAGTTATGTCCCAGTGTAAACATCGGCAGCAACGGAGTATACCCGGCTTCATCGCCGAAGTCATATTGGAATTTACCGCGTGTCAGCTTCGGACAGGAGGCCGGTTCGGCGGCGACGAAACGTGTTTTCTTTCCTTCAAGAATGGTATGGCGCATGAATGGGAATGCGATACCGCCGAAATTGGAACCGCCGCCAAAGCACGCGATAACCGTGTCGGGATATTCACCGGTCATTTCCATCTGTTTCTCGGCTTCCAGTCCGATTACAGTCTGATGCAGGGTGACGTGGCTCAATACGGAGCCGAGTGTATATTTACAGTTGGGAGTGGTGCGTGCCAGTTCGATAGCCTCGGAAATAGCCGTACCCAATGAACCCTGATGATTGGGATGGGCGGTCAGAATATCTTTCCCGGCACGGGTAGACATGGACGGTGAAGGAGTAACCTGCGCACCGAATGTTTGCATGATGCTGCGACGGTAAGGCTTTTGTTCATAGCTGATTTTTACTTGATAGACAGCAGCTTCCAGACCGAAGAGGCGGGCGGCATAGGCCAGTGAGGCTCCCCATTGCCCGGCTCCGGTTTCGGTAGTGACATTCGTCACGCCCTCTTGCTTGCAGTAGTAAGCCTGCGGTATGGCGGAGTTCAGTTTGTGAGAACCCATGGGGCTGACACTTTCGTTCTTGAAGTAGATATGTGCCGGTGTGCCGAGTGCTTTTTCCAGTCCGTAGGCGCGTACCAGCGGAGTGCTTCGGTAGTATTTATACATTTCGCGCACCTGTTCGGGAATTTCAATCCACGCATCTGTCTGATTGAGCTCCTGGCGGCAAAGTTCTTTTGCGAAAATGGGATACAAATCTTCCGCTTTTAACGGTTGCTTGGTAGCGGGATTAAGCGGCGGCATGGGTTTGGTTACCATATCGGCTTGTATATTATACCAGTAACGTGGAATTTCGTCTTCCGGAAGAATGAATCTTTTTGTCTTGTTGCTCATAGTGGTTATAAATTAAAAGTGATTCAGTGTCCAAATGTAGCTATTATTTTTAAACCAATTTCTTTTTTCCATTGTTTTTTGTTTATGAAGGTAGATTTGTCTAAGTTTGCCACGTCTCATCAATCGGTGTATTTATGAAGATTTATCATAAGTTTCTTTTGTATCAAAATAAGTGGATTCATCCTTATGTACGTGTGGCGTTGGGGGTGATGACGACCCTGACCTACCTGGCATCCATCCTGTTGATTGTCGGTTTGGTGTATGAACATGGATTTACAATTTCGGTTGCGGAAGCTCACCAGTTGCAACGTCTGTATCATGGAGTGTGGATTGTCTTTCTGAGCGATATATCCTTGCGTATCGCATTGGAATATAAAGATACGAGGCAGACCTTTAGCAAGCTGACGTGGATATTGACTTTTCTGCTTTATCTGACGCTGGTTCCGGTAGTTTTTCATCGTCCGGAGGTGGAAGGGGCCATACAGGCTGTCTGGGATTTTCTGAACGGCAGGATATATCATCTCGCGTTGCTGCTGATGCTTTCTTTCCTGAATCTGTCTTATGGCTTGGTACGTTTGCTGGGACGACGGACAAACCCTTCGCTTATTCTGGCAGTCAGTTTTCTCATTATCATACTCATCGGGACGGGATTGCTGATGCTTCCCCGTTCTACGGTGGCGGGTATCTCGTGGGTGGATTCGCTGTTTATTTCCACCAGTGCGGTGTGTGTGACGGGGCTTACCTCGGTGGATGTGGCATCCACCTTTACGACGACGGGCTTTGTAATCATCATCCTGCTGATTCAGATTGGCGGTTTGGGAGTAATGACGCTGACGAGCTTCTTTGCAATGTTCTTTATGGGGAATACTTCGCTGTACAATCAGTTGGTGGTGCGTGATATGGTCAGTTCCAATTCATTGAATTCATTGCTGTCCACACTGGTCTATATCCTCGGATTTACATTGGCGATAGAGGGGGCGGGCATGCTCGCTATTTGGAGCGATATTCACGGCACGATGGGGATGGATATACACGAGGAATTGGCTTTCTCGGCTTTCCACTCCATATCGGCGTTCTGTAACGCCGGTTTTTCCACATTACCGGGCAATTTGGGCAATCCGCTGCTGATGTCAGGCCATAATCCGTTCTATATATACATCTCTTTATTGATTATTCTTGGCGGTATCGGTTTTCCGATATTGGTGAATTTCAAGGATATCATCCTTTACCATATACGCCGTTTCTGGAGATTTCTGCGTACGTGGGAGTGGGACGGCCGCCGTTTTTACCACCTCTACAATCTGAATACGCGTATCGTGCTGATTGTTACCTTCCTGTTGCTGGTGGTCGGTACGGCCGGTATCGCTCTTTTTGAGTGGAATGCGTCTTTTGCGGGTATGTCGGTTGCCGATAAGTGGACGCAGGCGTTCTTCAATGCGTCTTGTCCCCGTACGGCCGGCTTCTCCAGCGTGGATTTAGCCGGTTTGAGCATGCAGACCTTATTGATTTACCTTATTCTTATGTGGATTGGCGGCGGTTCGCAGTCTACTGCAGGCGGTATCAAGGTGAATGCTTTTGCTGTCGTGGTATTGAATCTTGTGGCTGTATTGCGCGGCACGGAGCGGGTAGAGGTGTTTGGACGCGAATTGTCTTACGACTCCATCCGCCGTTCTAATGCTACGGTGGTGATGTCGTTCGGAGTATTGTTTGTATTTATATTTATTATCAGCATATTGGAGCCGAAGCTGTCTTTGCTCACGGTTACCTTTGAATGTGTTTCGGCCATCAGTACGGTCGGTTCCAGTTTAAACGCCACGCCTTTGCTGGGCAGTGACAGTAAACTGTTGGTTGCGCTTTTGATGTTTGTCGGGCGTGTAGGGCTGATAACGTTGATGCTTGGTATCATCAAGCAGAAAAAAAATACGAAGTATCAGTATCCGAGTGGACAGATTATTATTAATTAATGACTTATATGAAGTATATTATTATCGGTTTGGGAAATTACGGCCATGTGCTTGCCGAGGAACTTTCTGCTTTGGGGCATGAAGTGATAGGTGCGGATATCAGTGCCGGTCGTGTGGATAGCTTAAAGGACAAGATAGCAACCGCATTTGTGATTGATGCGACTGACGAACAGGCTTTGTCCGTACTTCCGCTGAACAGCGTCGATGTCGTGATTGTGGCCATCGGTGAGAATTTTGGTGCGTCTATCCGCGTGGTGGCGTTGTTGAAGCAGAAAAAGGTGAAACGCATTTATGCCAGGGCTATCGACGGGGTTCATCGTTCGGTGCTTGAAGCTTTCGGGTTGGAACGTATTCTTACTCCCGAAGAAGATGCGGCTCGCAGTCTGGTTCATCTGTTGGAATTTGGCGCGGATATTGAAACTTTCCGTGTAGATTCCAACTATTATGTAATGAAGTTCACAGTGCCCGAAAGATTCATCGGCTATGGTGTCAATGAATTGAAGCTCGATAATGAATTCGGCTTGAAGCTGCTTGCGCTGAAACGTGCCGAAACGTTGAAAAACTGTCTGGGCATCTCTTTCATAGAGCATGATGTTGTAAACGAGTTGCCGGATAACGACCAGATACAGGCAGGAGACCAGTTGGTGTGTTATGGACGGTATCAGGACTTCCGGAAGTTCTGGAAGGCGCTGTGATAATCGGATGCATTTTCTTTGTGATTTTATTGCTTTTCCTATGGAAGAGTAGTACCTTTACTTCCTAATAGCAAATCGTTCCACCACGGAGTAAATTTCGTTCCGCCATGGAGAAAGTTGTGTTCCACCATGATGGAACGAAATTTACTCCGTGGTGGAATGATTTAGTATTGGGATGGTTTTCTCTCTTTGTCACCGTGAGAAAGGATGCCGGGTATGACTATGGTGAAGCTTAATATCAAAGAATATGAGTGCTTATTATGACCTTTTTGAAAAGCCGGATATTGGTCGGACCGGAGAACAACAGCCTCTTTATGCCCGCTTTGTGCCTAAAGGGACAATTGATAAAAAAGAGTTTATAGACCGCGTACATCTTTTTACGGGTATCAGCCGAAGTGTGCTTGAGGGGACAATGGCGGCTTTTATGGACGAGTTGCGCGATTGCCTGGCTAACGGTTGGACGGTAGAGTTGGGAGAACTTGGCTATTTTACTCCTTCACTGAGCTGCCAACGCCGTGCAATGGAGAAAGATAAAGTGCGTGCCGCGTCCGTGGCTCTGCGCGGACTGAATTTTCGTTTGGGAAAGCGGTTCTATGAGGAATTAGGCGGTAAGATGAAGCTTGAACGTAAGCCGCGACCTGTGGTATCGGCCTCCTCGGATACCTTTTTATCTATGGAGCGCCGTTTTCAATTACTGGACGAATACTTACAACGGAACCCTTGTATCAACCGTGCCCAATATGCCCGCCTGACGGGACGTAGCTACAAACAAGCCATTAACGATTTGAATCTGTTCATAGAAAACGGGGTATTGTTCAGATACGGAATGGGCAGGAATGTGGTGTATGCGGGAAAAAAGTGAAATATTTTTTATTGATTTATATCTTTTTATTTATCAGAGACTTACTTATCCTTATTAATCCTTCTTTATCCTTACTGAAACTTACTGAAACGACAGTTAAAGCACCATGCAGGTTTGCGCCTGTTGTATCTTTGTATCGTGATCACAGAGAAACAGGTTTTGCAAACTGACGAGTGAACAAGGCCGAAAACAAATTTATTAATCATTTAAAATTAAAAGAATTATGGCATTTAATTATGAAGTGAAGAAGAGAGTGTTCGGTTTTGATAAGACAAAAACGGAAAAGTATGTGGCGCAAATGAAGACGCTGGGTATAATACAGTTTGGAGATTTATGCGATGAAGTCACTAAGGTAGGCATGGCTCCGCGTGGTGTGGTGAAGATGGTATTGGATGGGTTGATAGACACATTGAATATAAACATAAACAAGGGCTTTTCTGTGCAGTTAGGTGATTTTGGCTGTTTTCGTCCGGGTATTAACGCGAAAAGTCAGGATAAGCAGGAAGATGTGAAATCGGATACGGTTTATCGCCGAAAGATAATTTTTACTCCGGGGCAGTATTTTAAAGAGATGCTGACACGTGCCAGCGTGACGAGAGCTAATTGGGAAAACTCGGAAACAACTTCGGGAGGCGGTTCTAATCCTGATGCCGGTGGCAATGGAGAAGAGGAAAACCCGCTGGGGTAATATGCTTTCCATCTGTTTAAACTAAGTGGATGTAGATGAGGGAGATATGAACTTCTTTTATAGGGGTTCATATCTTTCCTCTGATTACTTGACTTTGCCTTTCGGATGTTGTATCTTTACATCAATAATAAAAAACGGCACATAATGATAAACCTGCAAAAAACTATGGAAAATGAAAATGATTTTCGTATCAGGACGTATACGAAAAAAGAATTAGCATGTTTGTATTGCCCCAATGCTACGGCACGCTGTGCCATTCGTACACTGACACGCTGGATTAAACGCAATCGCGAATTGTATGCGGAACTGCTTCTTACGGGATATCATGTAAGAGTACGGACTTTTATGCCGAGACAAGTCGGGATTATCGTTCACTATTTGGATGAGCCTTAATTAACGGGCTGCTTTTAAGTTCATAAAAAACGGAAAGCTTTAATAGCTTTCATTTGTATTTCTCCCGCTCTTTTTGTTCCTTTGCCCTTGTCAATTTAAAAAACGAATCAATGAAAACCGTTGTTTATATAGTGACTTGTGTGGTAGCGTTGTCAGTCGTTTCCTGTACATCTCGGCAAAAGGGCGGAGACGATGTGCAGGTATTGATGCAGGACAGCACCGTGACTTCCGCTCCGCAGCGTATGCAGGTTTCCGATACCAAAGTGACCATTACTTATAAAGGTAAGGAGTATCGCTCGTCTGTGGTGCGCCGTCCGGATGACAGCCTGCCCATTGTGAAGAATGAACAAGGCGAGAAGTTCGTTGATAACAGCATTACCCTGCGCATCACCTGTGGCGGTAAGCAGATTGTAGACAGGGTGTTTACGAAAGAGAGTTTCGCCTCGCTGGTGGATGCCGGATTTATGAAGTACGCTATTCTGGAAGGGTTGGTTTATGATAAAACTACCCCTCAGGGAATTATTTATGCTGCCAGCATCTGCTATCCGCAAACAGACCTCTACGTGCCTCTCCGACTGACGGTTTCCGCCGACGGTAAAATCTCGATGGCGAAAGAAGAACTGTTGGAAGATGTGTACGAGGAAGATACTGTTTCCAATTGATGTTCGGGTAATTCCAGAATGATTCCAGATTTGTGAGGTTCCTTTGCTGACATGAAAATCCTGATTGTAGAAGATGAGCAAGATTTGCGGGAAACCATTCGCGCTTCGCTCCTGAAAGAGAAGTTTGTCGTAGAAACGGCTGCCGATTATTTTTCGGCATTGGATAAGATAAACGACTATGATTACGACTGCATCCTGCTGGACATTATGCTGCCGGGCGGAAGCGGTCTGGATTTGTTGCGTGAGTTAAAGCGCTTGCGCCGTACGGACAGTGTGCTTATTATCTCCGCCAAAGATTCGCTGGATGATAAGGTGGACGGTCTGGAACTCGGAGCCGATGATTATCTGACGAAACCTTTCCACTTGGCAGAGTTGAATGCCCGCATAAAGTCTTTGATCCGCCGCCGTCAGACGCAGGGTGATGTGACGGTCACCGTAGGTAATTTGCTGCTCTATCCTGACAAGCGGCAGGCGGAAGTGGACGGTGCGCCTTTGCAACTGAACCGTAAGGAGTTCGATTTACTGTATTACTTTGTGGTGAATCCCAATCGGGTTATTAATAAAATGAGCCTTGCGGAGTCGGTATGGGGTGATAATATAGACCAGGTCGATTCTTTGGATTTCATTTACTCGCAAGTAAAGAATCTGCGCAAGAAATTGAAGCAGGCCGGCGCTTCCGTGGAACTGAAAGCCGTCTATGGCTTTGGTTATAAACTGTCCGAGTTATGAAACTGGTATATTACACATATCGCAAAATCTCCTTATTGCTATTTGTCCTGATGACTGTATGGGGTGTATTGTTTTATTATGCCATTATCGATGAGGTTGTTGACGAAACGGATGATACGCTGGAAAATTATGCCGGGATATTAATGGAACATGCGCTTCACGACCCCTCTGTTCTTGAAACGGAAGGCTCTCTGATGTCTTTCTATAAATTTCTTCCTATCTCCGAAGAAGAGGGACGCCATTATAGGGAGGTCTTCTATGATTCTACCGTCTATATCGAACTTGAGGATGAGGACGAGCCAGTACGTGTGATGCGCACGGCTTTTCGTATGCCCGACGGACAGTTTTATGAGCTTACCTTGATGATTTCCATCTTGGAACGCGACGATATGGTAGAGGCGATGCTCTGGTATCTGGGAGCATTGTTCCTGCTTTTCCTGATTTGTACCTCTGTCGGTATTCAGCTGGTGCTGAAAGGAGTGTTCCGCCCGTTGCATAAACTACTGGACTGGTTGCATGGCATCCAGCCCGGAAAGGAAGTTCCGGTGTTGGAGAATCCTACGAAAATACGTGAGTTCCGCCAGCTGAGTGAGGCGGCGGTAGATATGGGAAACCGTAGTTATAAAGCCTATGAGGAGCAGAAGCAATTTATAGAAAACGCTTCGCATGAGTTGCAGACACCGCTTGCCATTGTACGTGGCAAAGTGGAATTACTGGCGGAAAGCGATAGTCTGACAGAACAACAGATGAAGGAACTGGATGAAATCTATGCAACTTTGGGGCGTGCGGTGAAACTGAATAAGTCTTTGTTGCTGCTTTCCCGCATAGAGAACGGACAGTACACGGAGTCGGAAAATGTGTCGGTAGATGAGATACTGGATAATCTTCTGCCTGATTTGATGGATATATACGAGCACAAGCAGGTACGCTTGCTGCGTAAGCAGGGAGAACATCCTTTTATTATCCGCTGTAATCATTCGTTGGCGCAGATTTTGGTTTCCAATCTGGTGAAGAACGCGTTGCTTCATAATGAAGAGGAGGGAGAGTTGCAGATACTTACCACTCCGGTTTCATTGACAATAAAGAATACGGGCGATACTCCTTTGGATGGTGAAAAGCTGTTCCGCCGTTTCTATCACAGCGTTGACGGAAAGAAAGAATCCACCGGATTAGGGCTTGCCATAGCCCGTTCTATCGCTCGGATTTCCGCTTTGAAGCTTACGTACGAATGGCAGGACGGGATGCATTGCTTCCTGCTTGTTAAAGAAAATAAAAATAACCGTTAACGCCTGTTATTCCCAAATCTTTCCTATTTCTCTGTCGTTATTTGCAGTGTGAATGATACGAAACGAATTAGTAACATTAAAAAATAACGATTATGAAGAAAGTATTGTCTATTCTTGTATTGGCTCTTATAGCCGTTCAGTTTGCATTTGCCGGCGATGTCATTACACGCGATGCCAAGCAGCTGCCTTTGACCGCCCGTAACTTTATCAACCAGTATTTCACCAAGCCGCAAATCTCACATATTAAGATTGAGACCGGCATGCTGGGCTCTAAAAAGTATGAGGTACTGTTGACCGACCGTACCGAGATTGATTTTGACAGTAACGGTAACTGGACCGAAGTCGACTGTAAGAAAGCTGCCGTACCCGAAGCATTGATTCCGGTATCTGTGCGAGAATACGTAAAAACAAACTTTCCGCAGGAGATGATCACCAAGATTGAACGCGGACGGAGCGGGGTGGAAGTTGAACTCGCCAATGATTACTCCTTGAAATTCAATAGTAAAGGTAAGTTTGTCAGCATGGACGATTGATTGTAACATGGAATGTATCACTTTAATTTTGATGGCATAATATGAAAATGAAGTTTCAACTATTGGCGATGATGTTCATTGCTGCATTGGCTTTCAGCGCGTGTGGCGATGATGACAAGAACGATGGCATAACCGTTCCGGATGCGGTTTCTAAAGCTTTAAAGAATAAATATCCCGCTGCTACCGATATTGAGTGGGAGCGGAAAGGCGATTATTTCGTGGCCGACTGCTGGATGGACGGTAAAGAAATGGATGTGTGGTATGATACTCAGGCCGTTTGGCGATTGACCGAGGTTGATATCCTTTGGGGGAGTTTGCCCCCTACGGTACAGACTGCTTTTGAGGGTGGGGAATATGCTAACTGGAAGCGGGAAGACATCGATATGCTCGAATACCCCGTACAGCCCGTTCAATACGTTATCGAGGTAGAAAAAGGTAATCTGGAATATCAGTTATTCTATGCTGAGGACGGCGCTTTATTGCAACAGCGTGATGTCAGTGGCGATAAAGACGATACGCACTGGCCGATAGATAAAAAAGTGGCGGAGTGAGCCACTTTTTTATTTACATCGGTTTATAATCTTTAGCCAGACCGCCCTCGCTTGTTTCCTTGTAAAGTGACGGCAAGTCATTTCCGGTTTCTTTCATAACCTCTACTACCTTGTCGAAAGATACGCGGTGCATACCGTCGGTGAAAGAGGAGTAAAGATTGGCATCCAAAGCGCGTGCGGCGGCATAGGCATTGCGCTCTATACACGGAATTTGCACCAATCCGCATACGGGGTCGCAGGTCATTCCCAGGTGATGCTCCAAGCCCATTTCTGCGGCATATTCTATTTGTGCGGGGCTACCGCCAAACAACTGATTGGCTGCTGCCGAGGCCATTGCGCAGGCTACGCCGACTTCTCCCTGACATCCTACTTCCGCACCCGAAATGGAAGCGTTGGTCTTTACTATATTTCCTACCAATCCGGCTGTGGCAAGGGCGCGTAGGATACGTGTGTCGCTAAACTCACGGCTCTTGGCCAGATGATAAAGCACGGCAGGCATCACGCCGCACGAACCGCATGTGGGAGCAGTAACAATCACACCGCCCGAAGCGTTCTCCTCACTCACTGCCAATGCGTAGGCGAATACCAGTCCGCGTGATTGCAGAGACTGTTTATATCCGCTGGCACGTATGTAATAGGTTGAGGCTTTGCGTCGTAAGTTCAGCGGGCCGGGGAGTACTCCTTCCTGTTCCAAACCCCGTTTTACGGCATTCTGCATGGTTTTCCACACTTCTTGCAGATAGTCCCATATATCGCTGTCTTCACATTCCTTGACATATTCCCAATAACTTTTCCCTGTGCGTTCGCACCATTGCAGAATTTCCGTCATGCTGTTCATGGAGTACACATCGGGGGTGTTAACCGAGGACGCTCCGTCGCTCTCTTCCGCCAAAGCGCCGCCGCCGATGCTGAACACTACCCATTGGTCGGTTTCTTTTCCCTCTTTGTCTACCGAAACGAACTTCATTCCGTTCGGGTGGAAAGGAAGGAAAATCTTAGGTTCCCAAATAATCTCTACCGGCGCTACCGGTTGCAGCACTTCGGTAATGGCGATATTGGTCATGTGGCCTTTGCCTGTTGCCGCCAGACTGCCGTATAGCGTTACTTTGAATGCCGTTGCTTCCGGATGTCTTTCCAGAAATATTTCGGCGGCTTTGCGGGGTCCCATTGTATGGCTGCTTGAAGGACCTGTACCGATGCGATAGAGTTCTTTGATTGATTTCATGTTGGCAATTAGTTATCGGGTAATTAGTATTTATTTGATTTCTATTTCTCAATTTCTATTTCACAATTCTCAATTAACTCAAGTCTACCACCGTAATTCCCGCCCCGCCGAACTGGATGTGTTCGTCGGCGAAATGGCTTACGCCGGGTACGGTTTGCAGATACTGACGGATAAGAGTACGCAGAATGCCCGTACCTGTTCCATGAAGAATCCGTACGCGGGACATTCCTACCAATATGGCATCGTCTATAAAATAGGTCACTGCCTGCAAGGCCTCATCTCCACGCATGCCGCGTACATCTATGTCTTGTTTGAAGTTCAACTTCTTTTCGTATATGCTGTCTTGGGTTTGCGAACTGATGTAAGTACTTTTGGTAGAAACATCCGCTTGCTTGGGCTGCGCGTTTGTCCGTTCCAGTCTGTCCAGCTTGACGGTGGTTTTGATGCTGCCGAATGCAACGACGGCGTTCTTGCCGTTTATCTCCAGCACTTCGCCTACCGAAGTTTGTCCTTTTATCTTGACATTGCTTCCGGGTACGATTGCTGCGAGGCGTTCGGCCTCTTTCCGCGCCTGTTGTTCTGCCAATGCTTGTGCGGACAGTGCGTTTTCCTGACCTCTATTGGCTTTCTTCTCTTTCTTCCGGTTCTGTTTTTCTTTCAGTTTTTCTATTTTACGGGCAATCTTTTCTTCCTGTTCTTTGGCGGCAAGAGCTTCCATCGATTCGCGGAAGTCACTTAATTCCTGACGTACCTGACGTGTCTTTTCCTTTTCGGCTTGCACCTCTTTAATAGTACGGATGGTATTTTCAATGCGGGCGTTGGCTTCCTGCATCAGTTGTTCCGCTTCTTCTTTGGCTTTCCGTAGAATCTCCTTGCGTGATTTCTGCAATTCCTCTATCTCCGCCTGATAGCGGGCGATGGTTTCTTCCATATGCTTTTCGCGTTGCCGGATGGTCTGGCGCTTGCCTTCCCAGTATCGTTTGTCACGTACGATATCTTGCAGATACTTGTCGGCATTGATGTACTCGCTGCCTACAATCTCCGAGGCATCGGCAATTACATCTTCCGGCAATCCGATTTTACGGGCTATCTCTACGGCGAACGAACTGCCCGGATTGCCTATCTGGAGTTGGAATAAAGCCTGCATCAAATGGCGGTCGTATAGCATGGCGCCATTCACCACCCCTTCGTGGTCTTCGGCAAAATGCTTCAGATTCTGGTAGTGCGTGGTGATAACGCCGAATGTCTGCTTTTGGTTGAAACGTTTCAGAACGGCCTCGGCTATCGCTCCGCCAATCTGGGGTTCCGTACCGCCGCCAAACTCATCGATAAGGATAAGGCTGCGTTCGTTACAGCTCTTCATCATTATCTTCATGTTCGTAAGATGCGAAGAGTAGGTGCTCAGGTCGTCTTCGATAGACTGCTCGTCACCGATGTCAATGAATATATTGCTGAATATACCGGCGTGACTGCGTTCGTGCATCGGGATGAGCAGGCCGCATTGTAACATGTATTGAAGCAATCCTACGGTTTTCAGGCAGACTGACTTTCCACCGGCATTCGGGCCGGAGATGATGAGGATACGTTGTTTTTCGTTCAACTCTATATCCAGCGGTACTACTTTCTTTCCATGTTTGGCAAGGGAGAGTTGCAACAGCGGGTGTACTGCCATTGTCCAGTCTAACACCTGCTTATTCTCGAAAGCCGGTTTCAACCCGGTGATTTGTTCGGAGAATAATGCTTTGGCACGAATAAAGTCGATTTCGGCGAGAAATTCGTACGATAGCAACACATCGGGGATGGACGGACGCAACAGGTTGGAAAACTCCATAAGGATGCGGATAATCTCCCGTCGTTCGTCACCCTCGAGTTCGCGGATGCGGTTGTTGGCTTCCACTACTTCGGCGGGTTCGATGAACACGGTTTTACCACTGGCGGATTCATCGTGTACGATACCTTTTATTTTTCGCTTCAAGGCGGGTACTACCGGAATCACCAGTCGTCCGTCGCGCATTGTGGGGGCTACGTCTTTATCTACGACACCTTCCGACTGGGCATTGCGTAAGATGCTGTTAAGTGAACGTGAGATGCTTCCCATCGTACTCGCCAGTTCGCGGCGGATGCGTGCCAGTTCTGCCGATGCGTTATCTTTTATTTTTCCGTAAGGTGAAAGAATACCGTTTATTTTTCCGATAAGTTGGGGAAAGACCGTTATATCTCCCGCCAGTCGTTTCAGACAGGGGTAGGGGGATGTGTTTTCCTCTTCATCCTCGCTTTTTTGCAGGAAACGTACAATATCGCGTATCGTTTCCAGGGAACGGCGCAGGTCGAAAAGTTCCTGTTCATCCAAGTACATGCCTTCCACCCGTATTCGTTTCAGGGACGGACGTACATCAAAAAAATATTGTGCCGGGAAATTATCTTCTTCTTGGAGTATACGTACGAATTCTGTAACCTGATCCAGACGTTCTTCCACTTCACTAAAGCGGTCGGAGAATGCCATGTCTGTCACTCGTTCTTCGCCAAGCGTACTGAGACATTTTTCTTTCAGCAGTTGGCGTATCTGGTCGAAGCCTATCTTCTGTTCAAAGTTCTGTGGGTATATCATGGATGCAAAAGTACAATTATTTCGTGAAAAAATAAGAAGTATGTTTGCAGAATTAAAAATGATTTGTACCTTTGCACCGCTTTAAGAGAGAAGCATTTCTGAAAAGGAAGTTTTGGAGAGGTGGCAGAGTGGTCGATTGCGGCGGTCTTGAAAACCGTTGTGCTGCGAGGCACCCGGGGTTCGAATCCCTGTCTCTCCGCAATAAACGCTGAAAATCAGCAAATTGCAAAATAAGCACCCAATTTTACACCCAAGAATGTAAAGTTGGGTGTTTTTGTATTATTTAAGAAAAAACCGCCGAGCAATACAGAATCATTGCGACGTTTTTGTTATTTGCTTGTATGGGGCTTGTCATTTTTGATACAGACCTATAAGAACATTATTTTGTAATAAGTCGATACATCGTTGCAATATCCTCCGATGCCATCTCAAATTTTGATTTCTCAATCAGTATGTTTTGCCCCGTCATTATATAAGATGGAAGGATACGAATACCGTTATATAAAATCTCAGTATTGCGCAATTTATAGGTGGATACGCTTGGGACAGCATTTTTCTTGGTTGCCTTCTTGCTAATCATATTAAAGGCTTTCTTTGCCACATCCCCCATAAGCATGATAACCTTGACATTGGGAAACAATGCAAGCTCTCTTTCCAGATAGGGCAAACTTTCCTCTATGCTTTCCTTTGAAACAGCATATTCGGTTTTTGGGGTTTTGACGGCATTAGTAATGTAAATCCCATTGTTTAGAATATCCTGCACAGAGCTTACCTCTATCCTAGCTTTTCGGAACAATGGAATTGTCGTCGTCATATACGCAGCATCCGGTCTTCCATAGAAATCATCTTCTATACATGATGGGACAACCTCGTTTATCATGATTGTGTAAATCGTTTCCGGTATAACATCCACATCATTAAAACGTAAATCTGTTTTACCTGTAGAAAGCTGTTCCAGTTCTTTTTGAATATTCATAATCTTAACCTTTATAGTTCTGCTTGATTTCATTGATTGACTTGCTGCCAATGCCGAAATTCTCATCAGGCAATTCCTTGATTGTGACAGTGAAGAACTGCGCCGGGATATGTGTTATCTCGGAAGCTGTTACCGTGAGCTGTTTAATCAACTTTTTCTTTTGCTCTGCGGTCAATCTACCGCTTTCAATGGATATGTATGGCATATTATTTTTGCTTTATATAGTTTGTAATCAGCATTGAGATTATTCCGATACAAAGATAAATCGTGGCATATACCAGAAACCACGGTTCCTGAATCCCAAAGAACAGCCATACTCCTGCAAGAAATGCCACGGCAGAGATGATAGGGAGATGCCATAATTTTTTAATATTCTTTCCGGAAATAATGCCAAGTATTATTGAATACAATGGATTTATGACAAGGAACAGCATCATGCACAACGCCATGCCTGCACATTCGGATGCAAGCTTTGCTACGGCAAACGGCAGGATAAACATAATTGTTATGGTTATGCCAATCCATATCATCACTATTCTGCGACTTTCCATAATAACGTAGCATTGTCAATAGTATAATCCAAAATACCACGGTCTTTCATCCATGACAGATAAGACCTGACGGTAGAACCAACCAACACATATTGTTCAATCGTCATTGTCAGGCCAAACGTCCTGAATACTTCACTGATGATACCATCTGTGTCTTTCGGTATGAGGCATATTGTTTTAATTGCCTGTTCAATTTCAAAGACTTTCTGTCGGTTAATCTCTGTCAGTTCTCTAATATCCATACACGGGTTGGCATGTGACGGAACGAAGATATTTGCTTTCAGCGTTTCAATTTTAGCCAGCGTGTCAAGATAAGCAGCTATATCGTAGATGAACGTCACCCCATACTTTGACAGTGTGGCGGTACTGCTGACACAATCGGCAATAAACACCGTATTGTCAGGAGACCGGAATCCGACCATATCAAAGAAATGTCCGGGAAGAGGAATTATCTCTATTTCCTTTGGAAAATCAGGAGAAGAAAAATCAGTGACTATCGACTCTTTCGCCATCAAAAATTTATTTCTCAAGCTCTTGCAGGGATAGCCGCCATAAAGAAATGACGGTTCAAGAACAGGATGGCGGGTGAAATCAGCTTCGATGCCGGAACTGAACACGGAACAGCCGGTCTTGTCTTGAATATACGCATTACCACCTATATGGTCGGCATTGGAGTGGGTGTTGAGAATACCTTTTATTATCCAACCGTTAGTATTTGCAATTTTCAATACTTTTTTTGCGGTTTCCTTGTCGTTTCCGCTGTCTATAAAATACACCTCATATTCAGACCGGACATACACTCCAATCTTGGCCGGACAATTTATATAATAAGTCTGTGGACCTACTTGTTTGAGTTCGTACATTGTTCTAATTTTTAGGGAATAATTTGCAGAAGCCCTGCTTGTTGAACTGATAATACATTTCGATACGTTCCGGTGTGTCGTTTTCAAGTAACAGGAGCAACTCCTTTGCAAATTCAAGTGTGGCAGAACCGTTTGCTGTCACGATATTTTTGTCGCTGACTGCTTGGGCATGGGCATATCCTTCCGGATTGATGTAATTGTCGCCACCCCAAATTTTTAGTTGCTCCAAACCGTTGCCGGTATGCTTTACGGTATTGAGGAAGCCGCACTTTGCCATGAAGGAAGTCCCGTTGCAAATTGCACCGACAATCTTTCCTTTTTCTATGGCCTGCCTGACAATCGGCTCGACCTGTTCTGCAACAGGTGTCGTCCAACCGAAACCGCCAATCAACACCAATGCCGCATAATCATCGGGCATCGTTTCAAATGAGTAATCAGGTAAAGTGCGGAAACCACTGATGGATTTTACAGGCTCCATTGTCGGAGCTACAACCTTATTGACATACTTCGGGGTTTCTTTCAGCGCATATTCATCAGAAGCGATGGTCTGTGAAAGATATACTATTTCATGTGTGGCATAATCCGGTAAGAGTATGTATAAAATTTCGTTGTTCATCATATTCATTATAATAGTTTGAGTAATTCTTCATGAACTTGTCCGTTTGTTCCGATTACTTGGCATCCTTGAGCCGGATCAAGAGCATTTCCGTTCCAGTCAGTCACTTTTCCTCCGGCCTCTTGTACCAAAAGCATCCCTGCCGCATAATCCCACGGATTCAAATATATCTCGAAATATCCACCTTGTCTGCCGCAGGCTGTATATGCCAACTCCAAAGCGGCTGAGCCAAGTCTTCGGACATCTTGGGAGTTTTCATAAACTTTGAGAAAACGGGCAAAGTTTTCTTTCGCCAGTTCTCTTTTTGCCGTGCCGATGCCTATGATAGTTTCCGAAAGTTTCATGGCAGAGGAAACGTGTATAGGCTTGCCATTCAAGAAACTTCCTTCTCCCTTGACGGCAGAAAAAAGTTCATCGTGAAACGGGTCATAGACAATTCCCATGACAATCTCTTGCTGACGACAAAGTGCTAATGATACCACACTATGCTGATAGTCGTGCATGAGGTTGGTTGTGCCGTCAACGGGGTCAAGTATCCAGTAGAGGTCTGCGTCCATCCGCTGTAAGCCGGTTTCCTCTCCGAGAAACTGTATGTCTGGTTCGAGTGTATGTAATGCCTTCTTCAAGAAATCCTGAACGGAGACATCTACTTGAGTAACGTAATCGGCAGTTCCTTTTTCCTTTACATGAGATACCATCTCTCTATTTGTGATTATCCCCTTAGTCTCTTTGACTAAACTGATTATACATTGTATATCCATATTTATAGAGCTTAATTTAATAGTCTTTGCAGGTCATCAACAGAAACATCCATTCTTTTGGAAACTTCTTCCAAAGTCATTCCATTGGAAATGAATCTTTCTATGATCATTTTCATTTCCTCACCGACTTCTATGAGATGCCCATCCAAATCGTAAAAGCGGATTACCCGTTGTCCCCAATCATGCTCAACGACATTGCCTAAAAATTTGAGTGAGGGATAATCATTCAGTTTTTGCAGAAAGCCATCAAAATCATGTTCCTCAAAGACGATTTCAACATTATTGGGCTTTTTATAGACTTGCTCTTTGGACACGCCAATGAGCCAATCGAAATCCTGTTGCAAAGCCAGACCGCATGAGAACAGGATATTTCGTCCATAATCCTGATAGACTTCCAGCCCGAATATGTTTTCGTAGAAACTTCGGGCTTTGTTTATATCTGACACGGATAAAACCGTACAACAATATCTCATGGCTTGTTTTTCCAGCGTTTGAGATTAGGATAGAATTGGCGCATCATCTCTTTAGCCTGTTCTACAGTCATGTTTTGCCCAGATTGCTTGTTTATCTCATCGGTGAATTGGGCGCAGTGATCAATCATCTGTTCCATCGTCATGTCCTGCATGAATCGGCCATCCATATAACAATAGTTGCAGTAATCTTCATTGCGGCTACCGTCGGCATTCGTTCCCTTATAGTCGTCAGTCAGTGGCATACCACAACTCTGACAGAATTTCATTTCCATATTTTTTCTTTTTTCGCTCCTCAGCCCAACAGAGCGGATTATTAAATGCAGAAGCGCGGACTACCTATGTCAATCTAACTTGACGGCCCTGAGAAAGCCTATGATGCAGATATAACAATAGCAGCCCACGCTTTATGCGTGAGAACCACTATGCTATCTCTTGCATCAAATTTGAAAGGCTCTCAGGTTTTCAAGTTACAAGATGAGCATAACGCTTCTTTTTTTCTTATGTCTTGGAATGAGTTGCCTCTATCCAAATGCAAAATTAATTATTTTGTTGATACTTCGCATTATATAGAACAGATTTATAACTTAAATCCTCTACTTTTTCTTGGTTCTTCCGCTGGTTGTCTCAAACCTTGCCGAAGTTTCTCCCATTGCTCTTTGAACCATTCGCTTATCGGTTGTCTATTTATAGTCAGTACCAGTTTGCTATCATCGGTTGGATGCTTCTCTACCTTGAAGATGTCGTTTTTAATTTCAAATCTTCGTCTATGCTCTTCAGAATAGATTTTTCCATTACATCTGATGGCATCTTTCTTTGTCAAAAGACAGTCTATCATATCTTTGGTAAATCCAATGACAGCGCATAGCTTTTCCATTCTCAACATTTCTCTGAGCATAGGAAACCACTTGAACGCCTTTTCAAGCAAGGTGTTCAACCGTGATATTTCTCTGTCTTTGGCTTCAAGTTCTTGGTTGTGTATTCCTTGAAGATTGCGTATCTGTTTGCCGTGCTGTTCCTGCATTTGTTGCATCTTGGCTTTTAGTTCGTCAATACCCTTATTGCGCTTGACCACTTCCTGACGCAAATTCTCGTTGGCTTGTTCCAGTTCTTTCAACTTTCCACTTCCGAAAAGAGAACCAACTCCGCTTGCTATGGCAGTGGCAGCATCAGTGGCTACGCTTTTGAGTTTGTCCGTGCGTATTTCCGATTTTACCAGTTTGAGTTCCTGTTCGGCAAGACTTATCTGTTGTTCTTTGTGTCGCTTGGTTTCATCTATACGTTGCAGTTCGGCTTTCTGTTTCTCGATGATGAAATCGTTTCGCTCCAAATGCTCCTTGTCTGTAATAGTCTTGGATTGCCCACGTTCCATAAAAAGAATATCAGATGCCAAAGTCTGCATTTCCATCATATCATTGTCATTGAGTTTTTGGCTCTTGCCTGTGTCGTGGTTCATCCAGCCGAATACGATGTGTGCGTGGTAATTCGGTTTGAACCATTTTTCACCTACTTGGAAACTTTCCTTGTCCTCTGCATCAGGCTGTCCGTTCAGCCAATGCCCTTCATCTTTGTGTAGGAAGATTTGAAGCGGAGTGATGCCCCAACGTCTTTGGCATTCCTCGCCAAATTTCTTCACGTCTGCCAATGTGGTGTCCGGTTTGATGAGCAACACGCCCTCACGGATGGGCGAGCATCCTGCCACTTTTATGATTTTTCCGTTCTTTCCTTTGCGCTCCCGCTCTTTCTCCTGCATGGCACGACCTGTCTTTTCTTTTACCATCCGTTTAATGTTGTCGTAGTGTGTTTGTAAATTCGGATTGCCGAAGTCCGGGTTTATCCATTGCTCGTTGTCAGCAGATAGTTCGGGTACGATGTAGATTCTGGACTCTCCGATATTACGCATATACTCGGCAGTCCTCCTGTTGTGAGCCTCGCTTAATTTGGTGTTGCAAGGTTTGATATGTATGCTTGATTTTGTTGCCATACTACTATTCAGATTTATTGTTTACGATAGATTACTTTGTTCGCTTTCGCAGAGGGGTTCTTAGGGGTGCAACCCATAAGCGGAGTTTCCAAAGAGAGGGTCACTCTTTGGTCTGGGTTCTCAGGGGAGAAACGCCCTGAGTGGGTCATTAGGGCAAAGCCCTAATCCCCTCGGGAGAGCCCACAACTACGAAAGCGAAGCGTGTAGTTATAGTGGGCTATAACCGAAAGCCGTTTTTCTTTTTCGGTGGCCGGCTGTGCGTCTCCTTTGCAGACTGGGCTTGCCTCTTTCTTTCAGTCTGTTTCTGTAAGTATTCGTTCAAGTCCTTGCATCCGCTGTAGGTCTGCGAAGCGTCACGGATGTATAAGTCCCTGCCGTATTCCACACGTATTTGTTGGAGTGCTTCCATCCCTGCACGGTCATTGTCAAAGAAACAATGGATGCGCTCGTAGCTCCCCAAAGGATAGAGGGCTTTGGAAATATTGGCTACGGAGTTCAGCACCATATAATCTTGCCTGTCCAGTTCGGGATATTTCGGGCAATTCTCCAATCTCAAAGTAAGGAATGAAAGATAGTCCATAAATCCCTCGAACACATAACACGTTTCTCTTTCTGTTCCCGGCTGTTTGATATGGGAAATCTCTTTCGGTGCGATGCAGCCTTTAAAATAGCGGTTGCGGATTTCATATCCGCCCGATACGTTGGGAAAGGCAATGGCGAAATAGCGTTTGCCATGATGGGTGAAATGTGCTTCACTGCATTCTTTTTTCGCCAGTGCAATGTTTATCCCCCTTTCCTGCAAATAGGTGAGCAAGGCAGGAGAAGAAAGCGATACAATTTCCAGCTGTTGAAAACTTGGCTCGGAAGATGACTGCTTGCCAAAAGAAAAAGACACGGGGCGAATATTGGGTGTCTGTTCTCCGATTCTTTGCAGGAGATATGGCACATGGTCGGAACAATAAAGTTCCTGTGCCAGTGCGATGATATTCCCACCCCTGCCGAGTGCAAAATCATACCATTGGTTACGTTCTGTATTCACCTTGAACGAGGCTTCCGTTTCTTCCCTTAGCGGTGATTTATACCACAGGTTTATACCCTGTTGTTTGACTGGAGAAAAGCCCAAACTGTGCAGATAATCTGCTATTTTGATTTGTTTCGCTGTCTGTATATCCATAAAACGATAGGTTTAATGATGATTAAATTGGACTATTTTTCTTTTCGCCCGTACCTCTTTATGAAGTACGGTCTTTATAACCACTTCACTTTATTTTCGTATATATAGAGTACGGTAATAAAGTGAAGCGGTTTTGCTACATTCCGCAACTACTTCGCTTTATCCCTAATATATAGACCCCCGGAATAAAGTGAAGCGATTGCAAGGTGTGGGCTAATAGTGGAAGTCGGGCATGAATGTGTACTTCCTGCCGTTCTCCTGCACTATCATCCGTTTGTTGCGAAGCATGGTGATGAGCGGTACCGCCTTTTGATGGTTCAGCTTTACACCTATTGACGTATAGCTTTTGATTAAAGCTTTTTCCAGTTCCTTGTAGCCGTATTCCTCTTTCAGTCCGAAAACAGCTTCCAATGCGATTCGGTGCTGCTGTTCGGTGATATGCCTGTAAGGGTCGAACTTTTCCTCTTCCGGTCTTCCCGGTTTCTTGGCTTCGGGCTTGTACCCCTCCATGAGTTCGGGCAGGGCGTTGTCGTTGATATGGAATGTGAAAGGCTCGAAATCCATTGCCCGTATGTGCATGGCTGAAACGTTGCTTATATCCCCGTTGCTTTTGTCCTTTTCTACAAGGAGTACGGTTTCTGCCTTGTTGTTCAGTTCAGTACCGATATGCCCCCTCGCGTTCTCATCCCCCTTGTTCTGGTGGAGTATCGTGTGGATATGTATCTGCCTGTCGTCCGTCCACTGCATCAGTTTGGATATGATGCGTGTCGATTCACCGGGACTGTTGATGTCATATACCATGTCACGGATGCCGTCTATGATTACAAGGGCTATGTCAGGCGTATTGTAGATAGCTTGCTCTACAATCCTGATACGCTGTTCGGGCGTGTATTTCCTCAAAGCGAGAAATTCCAGATGCTCATTGTCCCTGTCATCGGGAAGCCCGGCCATCCGTAAAATACGTTTCATGACTTTCAGGCAATGATAAGGGCTCTGTTCCGTGTCCACATAAAGGATTTTCCGTTTGTCTTCCGGAAGTTCCGCCACATATCGTAATACGGTGCCGTTCTTCAATGCGGCGGCTACGATAGCCGACACATTGAACGTCTTTTTACTTTTGGCTTTGCCGATGGATGCGCTGAAATTGCCCAATGTCCCTATGACAGAACCATGTACTTTGAGAATCTCAGGTGCTTTCTCATAACATTTCGACAGGCTCAAACGTGAGGCTTGCCAAAGGATTACCGCTTCTTCTGCCGATATTTCCTTAATCTCTTTCATATAATCCATAAGTACCCCTCCCGTTATTTTCGTCCTCCGGTTTTCTTTCCAGCCAGTTCAAGGGCAAGTTCCGCATCCACGATAATCTTGCGCCCTATTTGCGTGATGGCTTTATCTATCTTTCCGCTTTTCTTTATACGGTTGGCGGTGGGCAGACTGCACCCGAACAATTTGGCAATACCAAGTATTCCGTACACATATTTTCTTTCTGTGTCCGTGACGGGCTGCGGTTGCGCTTCCGTTTGGTTGGAAGCGTGCTTGCTTAGGAATATGAACTCTTCGCCTGTCATCTGCCAGACGGGTTTTAATAATAACTCTTGAAGATTTGTCATCGTCCAATCTATTTAGTCGTTAAACAATCAGCCCTGCGCACTGGCTGTTATTTCTGTTCTCGAACGATGCAAAATTAGGTATGGTTATAAGTGGTAAGGATGTGGATGATATAAATCCAAAGTTATTATATCTCACTGAATATCAGATAATAAAAATACCACTCAAAAATTAATTTGAGTGGTAAAAGTGGTAATTTCGTGGAATGTCAGGATATATCACGAATTATCTGAATATGCTTTCCATTTCTTTGGCGAATTTCTGATTACTATCACTCGGAAAATCGGAAACGGGTTCTTTGTACTTCGACTTGTAATAACTCTCGTCAATATCCAACAGTTTTAATATTTTGTCCCTCCATTCATCCTTGTATTGCTTGGATAGTTTTTCGCTCATCAGGAATATCAGGTAACACACCCGTATTTTTTCCCTTGCCTTGATTTTTAGTCTGTTCTTGCAGGGGTACAGATTTATATTGGCATAGAAGTCCACTATGGTAATGGCTTCGAACTGTTCCCTGACGCAAGTTTCATAAATGGGCGAAAGCGACTTCATGTCAAAATATTCATGCTGTTCCTCCGGTGTCTTCTGTACTTCTTCTTGCGCATTTTGCTCGACTGATTCCTCCGGTCGTTTTTCTTCCACATCATCAGGAAGGTACTTTTTCAGGACTTCCATAAAAAGAAGGCTTAGGTGGTAAATATCACCGGAAAGGTTTTCCGTATATTGAAAAGCCTCTTTCCTGTCTTGCTTTTGCAGTTCATAGAGTTTGTCCAATTCCTTCTTTTCCTTGTCATATTCAGCCTTGCAGCGTTCATACTCCTTCTCGGCTTGCTTCTCTTCCTCTGCCGTATGTTCCCTGTAGCCAATGGAATCATATCTGTTATATGCTTCATTCAAGGGCTTGCTTAATTTTTGTGTAACTCTCAACTGCGCTTCTATATTAGTGTCATATCTGCCAGCGAAGTTGTAGCATACACGGGAAATTATCTCATCATCAAACAATGGATGTTTTTCGTAAATCAGTATGTTCTTCTCTATCTCGGTTCTCAGGCTGTTGAGAATCAGAGTATATTGTTCTTTATTTTTGCCAAGCACCAATTCAAGGATAGCGGCTTCAAAAGTTTTTGTATCATTGTATTGCTTATAGAAGTCCGTGATGAATTTCTGCTTGTCAAAAGAGAAAGTATGGCTGATTATAAAATCGCTGTATATTCGATTGAGTTCGCCATATTGGGGAATCATAATCTGTATTTCTACTGCCATGTACACTTAGTTTATGGATTCTTATCTTTATCAAGAAAGGAAGTCAGTTCTTCCTCTACTTCTTCTATACTTGGCAGAACTGATTTTAAATTCTCAGGTATTGCCTTGCTCAGTTGGTAATCGCTGATACCTATCGGCTGGTCGTAGCCTGTCAGGGCGTATTGTGCTACAACTTCGTCTTTTCCTTTGCACAGCAACAACCCGATAGTCTTGTTGTCATTCTCTCCCCTCAGCTTGTCATCCACCACATTGATGTAGAAGTTCAGTTGTCCTGCATACTCCGGTTTGAATGGGGTAGCCTTTAATTCCACTACAATGTATGCGTGTAGGGGAATGGAATATAGAATAAGGTCGGCAAAGAAATCGCTGTTGCCTATTTGAAAATGCTTCTGCCGGGCGACAAAGGCAAAACCATTGCCCATTTCCAACAAATAACGGGTAACGTGCTTTACCAGTTGCTCCTCTATATCCCTTTCGTCTGCCTTTTCTTTCGCTCCTGCCAAATCGAAGATATACGGGTCTTTCAACAGGTAATTGGCAAGGTCGCTTTGTGGTGCCGGAAGTGTGGCTGTGAAATTGTTTACCTTGTTATTGCTGATTTGTCTGTTATATAGGTTGGTTTCAATTTGTATTTTAAGAACATTGCTGCTCCAGCCCATTTCTACCGATTGCTTCATGTACCAATATTTTACACCTAATGGAAGCGAATTATTGAGCATGATTACATGGCTGGCCCAATTTATTCTGGCAACAGGGGATGCCAAAAATAATTTTTCTATATCCTCAATCGTTATCCGGTAAATGGCAGATACAGTTTTGGCAACATTCTGAATTTGCGCAAGAGGTTCTTGCGTAAATTCTAACAACTGACTATCAATGGATTGTATTTGCGCAGTAAGTTCTTGCGTAAATTGTCCGTTGTTTAGTTTCAAGACTTCATCTGTGACATTCTGTATGCTTGGAACAGATAGCCTTGCATCCGTATCAATGAAACTTCGTAGCACGTTCAGCGGATATGACCGTGCGA
>OBWM01000158.1_pt1 | contig 54232 bp, 50 predicted proteins | sample 1538041 | NCBI WGS metagenome assembly OBWM01 (sample SAMEA2580049, study PRJEB22360) | human gut metagenome | biome: human gut; feature: human-associated habitat; material: faeces | place: Denmark | collected 2008/2010
AGCGTGACAAGGTCTTTCCTAAGTAACAAAAAATGCATTGCTGTCCTAAAAACGCAATGCATAAAAACTGCAGCTGGCTGTCATAATCAATAAAATCTTAGACCCTTTAGCTTTGCGCCGCAGGCTTTCACCTGTTTTGCCCAATATGTAATATTCCTTTCTTCTAATATACTTCATCCCAGAAACTGTTACAATGAAAAAGCCGTATGAATACAACATTCATATGGCTTTTTCCGAAAAACATGCTGCCTACTGTTTATTCACTGCAGCAATTCCTCCGCATACAAGAAGAATGGATGCGATATTAACCGCAGTAAAGACGTTTTCTTTTAAAAGCAGGCCGGAAAGCAGTGTTCCGAACACCGGAATCAGCAGATTATAGATGGAAATGGAACTGACCTGATAATGGGATAAAAGCCAGGTCCAGACGCTGAATGCAACAGCAGAAAGGACAGCCATGTAAAGAAGCAGGATCAGTCCGCTTGTTTGGAATGTCAAAGTTCCGTTTCCCGCATATCCAAAAATCAAAAGCAGGCTTCCTCCAAGCAGAAGCTGATATCCGGCGATCAGCATCACATTCATCGTCTGTGCCAGTTTCTTGCTGTAAATGGATGCGAGACTCTGTGACAGTGCTGCCAGCACAATGAATCCTTCTCCATTCCAGGCAAATCCGCCGAGACTCCCTCCTTTCAGATTGATCAGGACGATGCCGGAAAGTCCGACGGCACATCCTATGATTTTCTTCGCCGTCAGCCGGTCGCTCTTAAAGAAGAACGGAGCCAAAACTACCGGAAAGAATGCTGTAAATGAGTTGATAATCGACCCCTTGGCTCCCGTGGTATGCGCAAGTCCCACATAAAAGAAATAATACTGGATTGTCGTCTGAAGAATTCCAAGAGTCAAGAGATGTTTAAATGCCCCTTTTTTCGGCAGTGGCCTCTGTCTTGTCTGAACTCCCAAAACTGCAAGCACCATGAGTCCTGCCGCCGCGAAACGAATGCCTGCAAACAGCAGCTTGCTTCCGATATCGTCTCCCTGTATCTTGAAAATCTCGTAGCCCAATTTTACGCTGGGAAAGGCACTTCCCCATAAAAAAGTGGCAAGCACCGCGAGGGCTGCCATCAATGATTTATTCTTTATTTTCATAAATTCCTCCGCTCCTGATGATTCTTCTATTCTACCATGTTTTACAGACACATTAAGAATGATTTTCATCTGTATTTATTTTTATACAAACCGATTTTTTATTGACAAATGAGTCTTCTGGAGTATAATGGGAACCATTCAAGAACAAAGGCGTTCCGATCAAGAGATTGGAATGCCTTTTTTTCTTAAAATAAAAAAGAGGAGGAATTATATTATGATGAAGAAAGTTGTAGTTGTCATCAAACCCGAGAAGCTCACAGATGTAAAGCATATCCTGGAAGCTCACAAGGTATCCGGACTCATGATCTCCAATATCATGGGCTATGGAAATCAGAAAGGATTTACACAGAAATACAGAGGGAATGAATTGAATTCCAATCTGCTGCCTAAGATCAAAGTAGAATCTGTAATGCCGGAGGAAGTTGTTGAAAAGGTGACAAAAGATATCGTGAACACCGTCCGCACCGGCGAATTCGGAGACGGCAAGATCTTTATCTCACCCGTGGAAGAAGCGATCAGAATCCGTACCGGTGAAACCGGAAAAGACGCTTTATAATCTAATCGGCAGAAATATGAAAACAATAACATACTTACATCATTATCAAAGGGGATAATGCAGCCAGGCCATAAACGGCAGGCACGCATTGTCCCCTTTTTGTCTTAAAGGAGGATATTAATATGGACGTACAGCAGTTATTAAATATTGTATGGACTTGCATCGCAGCTTTCCTTGTCTTCTTCATGCAGGCAGGCTTCGCAATGGTCGAGACAGGTTTTACAAGAGCGAAAAACTCAAGCAACATCATTATGAAAAACTTGATGGACTTTGTCCTCGGTACTCTTTGTTTCTTTGTCATCGGATTTGCTCTGATGTTCGGAGGCAGCAATCCCATCGTCGGCACCACAGGCTTTTTTGATCCGACATCCATTGACCTGCAGCAATTTAAAGATCTTACACCCGGTGTCTTTATGATCTTCCAGACTGTATTCTGTGCCACAGCCGCCACCATCGTTTCCGGCGCCATGGCAGAGCGCACAAAATTTTCTTCCTATCTGATTTACAGTGCGCTGATCAGTCTGATCATTTACCCGATCACCGGACACTGGATTTGGGGCGGCGGATGGCTGGCTGAGTTAGGGTTTCATGATTTTGCAGGTTCCACTGCAGTCCATTCTGTCGGCGGATGGCTGGCACTGGTCGGTGCTGCGACAGTCGGTCCCCGTATCGGAAAATACAAAGCCGACGGAACTCCAAGAGCGATCCCGGCTCATAATATTGCGCTCGGCGCATTAGGAGTCTTTATTTTATGGTTCTGCTGGTTCGGATTTAACTGCGGTTCCACGACTGCTGCCACCGATACTCTCGGTTCCATCGCCATGACCACGAACCTGGCCGCCGCCGCATCCACGTTAGTGGCGCTGGTTATCACCTGGGTGCGTTATGGTAAACCCGATGTTTCCATGACTCTGAACGGTTCCCTTGCCGGCCTCGTAGGTATCACAGCCGGATGTGATGTCGTATCCAACTACGGCGCAATCGCCATCGGTGCCATCTGCGGAGTCGTTGTAGTCGCAGTCATTGAACTGCTTGACAAAAAAATAAAAATTGATGACCCGGTCGGAGCCTGCGGTGTGCATCTGGCCTGCGGCGTAGCAGGAACCCTGCTGACAGCATTCTTCGCAACCGGAGATTCATTAAAACTTATGGATATCACAAGAGGCGCATTCATCAAAGCACAGTTCATCGGTGTCGCTGCCGTTGCCGCTTACTGTATCGTCGGCGGGCTCATCATCTTCCAGGGACTGAAGCATACCATCGGACTTCGGGCTTCCGAGGAAGAAGAAATTGCAGGTATGGATATATCAGAGCATGGTATTTCCGGTTATGCAGATTTCCCACTGAAAAGCGATCATTAATATTAGTGATATAACCGGGGTCCTCTCCCCCGCTTATATAAAAAGCTGGAATTCGACTAGTTTTTACTAACATGACGACTAATCTCTGACAAACTTAAGACATTTCAATGTAACTCTAATATAATACTTCAAGATTGTTTTGCTGAAAACCCCCTGAGGATGTGCTCAGGGGTTTTCTCTCGTTTCATAGGAAAGTTCTGCGGCCTTCCCTATGAAATAAAAACGCTCCGCGGGCTGTACACAGATGCGTATTGAGGTGTTGGGGAGTTGAAGCGGCCTGCCCACTTTGTTCTATTTTATCACTTTGCTTTTTTCATGGTTAGGATCACAAATCCGGCCATGGATGCGGCCGTCAGCAGCAGCATTCCCTGCACCGGCCTTCTGTCTGAAGTCTTTGCCGCGTTTGTCTTTGATGCACTTCCGTTCCTCTTACTGTATTCCCAGTCCGGAGTGTTCTTCTTTTTTGTTTCTCCTCCACTTTCTTTTTTACTGTCTCCCCCCTGCTCTTTCTTTCCGTCTCCTGTCTGTATCTGCTTCTCCGGTGTCTTCTCCCATTTTGCTCTCAGTGTCATGCCATCATGGACTGGTGTTTTGAAGTCCCATTCTTTTTCTGTCCCGTTCTCATCCGTGTAAAACCATCCCGCAAACTCATATCCGTCTTTCTTCGGCTCTTTGGGACGGACCAGGCGGTTCCCGCCTTCCACCGTCTGTACCTCCGGTGTGTAGTCTCCTCCGTTGGGATCAAAGACTACCTGATGTTTTCCGGTCAGCGTTACTTTCACCTGCACCTTTGTGCCGTCCTCCATCGAGAAGGTCATCCCAAACATTCCCGTCTTTCCTGCCTTTTTCGCCTCATTCAGCGCAGTCAGCTGGTTTTTGTCCGCTTTAAGGTCCAGAGTGTCTCCATTTTTGTTCTTTCCCCGGGCCTTACAGAGTTCTATGATCTCTTCTTCTGTAAACGCCTCTCCTCCGGTCTCATGCTCCGCATCGTCAGCCCCGATGGCTGCAGCCGGGTTCTCCGGATCATAGGCTGTCCCGTCACTTCCCTCGTCTGTAAGATACACAGTAACTGCCACTTCGGTTCCGCCCTCTGTCTTTATGGTCAGCGGAAACTCTCCTTTGGCCCCTGCTTTCTTTGCCTGATTGATCTTCTCCACCTGACTGCTGTCAGCCAGGCTGATCTGCCCCTCCGGAAGGGGTTTTCCGTCCTGGTCAAGCCCTGATGCCTTGGTCATGGCCAGCAGCTGCTCTTCTGAGAATGCAGCTCCCCCGGTTTTACTGATCACATCTTTTCCTTTCAGCGTTTCCCCGTTTTCTGGGTTCTCCGTGGTCTGGTCATATTTGACCAGGGTCACGCTGATCACGGCTTTCTCCCCGTCTGCGGTCTCGTAGGTCAGCGGAAAGACCCCGGCCTTCCCCGCTGTCTTTGCATCGTTGATCTTTTTATATTGTTCTGCATTTAAAAGATAGTGTCCGTAGGAGATATTGTTCCCCTCCGGGTCCTTCCCCTTCAGCTCCCCAAGCTTCTTGATCTCTTCTTCTTCAAACGCCTCTCCCCCGGTTTCCTCTTCAAAGTCGTTCGCACCGATCATTGACGTCGGTTTCTCCGGATCGATCTGGGCCGCATCGGTCCCGTCCATTCGAAAGGATACGGTGACCGTAGCCTTAGTTCCATTTGCCGTTGTGAAAGTAAGAGGGAAATCCCCGATCTGCCCTTTCTTCTTTGCCTCGTTGATGGCTTCCAGCTGTGTTTCATCGGCGATGCTCAGCTCATCGGCCGGGAAATATTCACCGTTTTCCCGCTTTCCCGTTACCTTGGTCAGCTGTTTTAGCTGTTCCCCGGTAAACGGTTCTCCGCCGCTCTTGCTGATCAGGTGGTTGGCTCCGATCTGTTCTTTGCTGGTCTTGTCAATGTCATTAGCATCCCGGAACGGTCCGAAATAGACCTTTGTATAAAACCTTCCGACCTTGATATCCGTCGGTCCTGAGAAAGGCGTGCCGTCCATGAACGTATAGTCTGTCAATGAAGTACCGTCCTGGATATACCCCTGATAGCCGGTATCCGGAGATGCCTTGATGTTTTTCACCTTGCTGTTTCCTCCGCCGGACCCGATCCCCGGCATACCTCCGGCATCCCCGATGGCCGTGACCACCGTGTCTCCTCCGCTGATGACTACATTTTCTGTCTCTTGAGTTTGAAAAGAGGTAAAAGCATCTAAAGTACCAGACGCACCGATGCCCGGAGCATACTGTCCTCCCGTTGCCTTTACCGTTCCTCCCATGATCCTGATGCCGTCTACCTTTGTGCCCATCCCGGAACCGATACCGGAGCCATACTGGGTCCCCACAGCGGTTACGTTCCCGCCCGAGATCAGGATATCTTTTGTATAGCCGCCTCTTTCCTGTGCCCGGCAGGCCGCTCCGATCCCTGGACAGTGTGCTCCGGCAGACGCCTCGATGTTGCCTCCTTTGATCGTAAAGTTGACAAACCCGGTCTCGATGGGCTTTGTATCCGGATTGATGGCCACCCGGTAAGTACCCCCGATAGCTCCGGCATGGCTTTTGCTCGGATCTCCTTTTGCGGATAAGGAACCGCAGCTTTCATCACAGCGGTGTCCTTTTTTGTCTTCGTTCTCGCACTGAATCGTCAGGGAGCCATCCATCCCGTCTTTTGTGATCGCATTTCCGTTCTTATACTTGTCAGCCGTACCTCCGGCCTGACTGTACAGACGGTTTTTTCGTACCAGTGTGATGACCACATCGGCATGGGAGACATTGATACAGTCGAGCTTTGTGATATCCACGGTAATGTCCACGTTGTCCAGAGTGATTGCCGTGGTCACTCCAGGCTCTGCCACCAGATGATACTTTGTCGTGGTCCCGGTGATCCAGTATCCCTTTTCGTTCAGGGCATCGTCCACCGCAGTGCCGTTCAGAGTGGCTCCTTTAGAAGTGATGATGATATCTCCTTTGCTGATATCCAGCCTGGTCTGTCCGTTTTCGGCCTTCTTAACATCTAAGCGGGATGATTTCTTTTTTCTGGAAATACCCCCCCCCGATTTCCTGGGAGACTTTTGCTTCTTTCACCCCTTGCTTTTCTGTTATTTCCTGATTTTTCTCACTGGCTGCTGCCGATGCAGACTCCAGCTGTTTCTCTGTCTGTACTCCCGTCTCCTCCTGCAAAGCACTCTCATCAGCCTCAGCAGTTACTGCTTCTTCCGTTCTCTCTGCCGGTGCTGCTGAAACGATTCCTTGTCCCACAGCCAGCAGTGCTGCCAGAATGACAGCAAAACCATTGTTTTTTCCTTTTCATCCTGTGATCCCTCCATGATAAATTTTTATGTACTTTCAGACATGTTGCTACGTATGTCAGGTAATGTGAAGAAATAAAAAAGTTAGTTCTATTATGACAAAAAAAGTGCCCCTCCCGGGACACTTTTTCAATAACATTATGATACAGATTCTACTCTTTTGTTTTCCTCTCCACAAGCCCCATCATCATCAGCTGATAGCTCACCAGATATCCGATCATGATCCATATAATTCCTGTGAAGAAAGAAATCCCCGCCGTAAGGCCGATGGTTCCGATCAGTTCACATGGTACCCTGGCATAGATAGACATTTGAAAAATCTTCCCGAATGCCATGGGCTGGTTTCTGGTTTTCATATTCAGAGACACCAGCCAGGAGATCAGCAGACAGTAAAACAAATACTGAAGGACGATTCCTGCATAGACAAAAAGCAGGGAGACAAAGATCAGGAAGTAGACCAATGGAAGCATATTCGCCATATCCTGATTCGTAAATGTGACATTTTTCATGGTGCTGAAATTCTTTGTTATGGTCTGTCCCATGACAGAAGTCTTGACCACCATATTATTCTTTGAAAAATGAACTTCATCGGAATATTTATCATCGAAGTCATCTGCCCCAACGGACTTTTTATTTGAATCTGCCGAGATATGGAGTGCACCCAGGTTGAAATCAACCGCGCGTTCCAGCTTTAATTGTCCGTCTTTCAGTTCAAAGGCTGGCAGCCGGTTCATGACAAAGTTTCTCGGGCCTCCCACACTCACAGCAAATCCTGCCAGATCCATCACCGGTCCAAGCAGAGTGATCACCAGACCCATCAGTAATGTAAATATAGCTACTTTCCATTTTTTCACGTTCAGCAGTTTCTTATACTGCCTCGGTTTAGTGCAGGCAATGTAGAACTGCTCCAAAATGCTTATTTTTTCTGTACTTTGCATTCTTATTTTTCCTCGTATATGATGCTTTCCAACAATTTCTCTTTGGCCTCTGTTCCAAGCAGAAGTTCCGCCAGTTTCCCCGCAAACGGAATGGCAGTTCCCATACCCCGGCTGGTAATCACCCTGCCGTCAACGACAACGGATTCCGTCACATATTCTGCTTCTCCAAGCCCATCCTCCTGACCGGGATAACAGGTCGCTTTCTTTCCGTCTAAAAATCCATACTTTCCAAGCACTGTCGGTGCGGCGCAGATCGCTGCCAGATATTTTCCATTATCATACGCCTTTTTCAGAAGCTTCGCAAGTCCTTCATGCTCTCTCAGCGCGATGGTGCCCGGCATTCCTCCCGGAAGCACGTACATGGCTCCTTCCGGCTCCAGCACTTCGTGGAACATGCAGTCTGCCTCCACTTCGATATGATGGGAGCCTGTGATCATCTTAGAAGGTCCCACAGAAACCATAATCACTTCAATTCCCGCCCGGCGCAGCATGTCTACAACGGTCAGCCCCTCGATCTCTTCAAATCCATCCGCTAAAAATACAAATACCTTATTCATAAGTTCATCGTCCTTTCTTAATCTGTTCAAAACGAAAACATTCTTTTACTACTACTTTATGTAAAACAAGCAGGCATATCAGGTTTGGTACTGCCATCAGCCCGTTCATTGTGTCCGAAAAATTCCATACAAGCTGGAGCGGCACGGTGGCCCCCACAAAGATTACAAAAGAGTATACAACACGGTATAATTTAATATAAGAAGTCTTTTTCACCAGGTATTCCAGCGCTTTCTCTCCGTAATACTCCCATCCTATGATCGTGGAAAAGGCAAACATGACGATCCCCAGACCGACGCATATCTCTCCTGCCGGTCCAAGTGCCTTTTCAAATGCTTTCATCGTCAGCGCCGCTCCGGTGATCAGCTTGCCGTGGGAATCCACGCTTCCGAGCACCCCCGAGGAAGCCACGATGAGGCCTGTAACACTGCATACGACCAGCGTGTCAAAGAACGTCCCCGTCATGTTGATATATCCCTGCCTGGAGGGATGATCCGTCTTAGCCGCTGCCGCAACGATCGGCGCAGAGCCCAGACCTGCCTCGTTGGAAAAGATTCCTCTGGCGATTCCCCACCTCATGGAAGAAAATAATCCTGAGACAATCGTACCTCCGACTCCCCCTGCCACAGCCCTCGGAGAAAGGCCCATTTTGAAGATCATTGCGATCCCCTGCCCGAGATTGGCCCTGTTCATATAGATGACAGCAATGCCCATCACAAAATAAAACACCGCCATCTTCGGTACAAAAAATCCGCACACCCTGCCGATGCTTTTGATCCCTCCGATCAGGATGGACAATGCCAGCAGAGCGATCACAGCTCCGGTCAGCCAGTGGGGAGTCCCCCAAAGGCCTGCCATTGACTCGGCAATGGAATTGGCCTGGGTCATATTCCCGATGCCGAAAGATGCAAATACAGTAAATAAGGAAAAGAAAAATGCCAGCACGAGACCGATCCATTTGATTTTAAAACCATTCTTCATGGCATACATAGGTCCGCCGCACATCTCTCCGTTTTCATTGACTTCCCGGTACTTCACCGCCAGAACACTCTCCGCATATTTGGTGGAAAGCCCGAAGAGGGCACTGATCCACATCCACAGAAATGCCCCTGGACCGCCCATGACCATGGCGGTGCTGACGCCGACGATATTTCCGGTTCCTATGGTAGCTGCCAGAGCTGTCATCAATGACTGGAATCCGGAGATATCCCCGTCTTCTCCCCCGCTTTTATCCCTGACAAACACCATCTTTAAGGCATAGGGCAGATTCCTCCACGGAAGAAATTTAAGGCGTATGGTCAGAAAAATACCTGTCCCCATCAAGAGCACAAGCATGACAGGTCCCCATACAAAATCATTAATCGCTTTCATAAACTACCTCCCTGTATCTTTCCGGCCCGAGCACAGAAAGATCCTATTTAACTACTTTAATGAAAAAAAATGAAAAAGTCAACGCCGTGCAACTTTTTTCATTGACTTTTCATAAATGAATCGTTACAATAATAGATGTGTTTCACGGGTCTGTAGTTAAATGGATATAACAGCCCCCTCCTAAGGGGCCGTTGTGGGTTCGATTCCCGCCAGGCCTATTTTATAAAAAGTTCCGTTTTAACGGGACTTTTTTTGTTTCTCAGGAAAAACTTGTACATAAGAACATGACAAGCTTTTCCTGAGAAACAAAAAACGCTCCGCGAGGCTGTACACAAATGCGTAAGGAAATGATTTGACTGCGTCAAATCGCATTTGGCACACAAAACTGTCAGGCACTCTAAAAATTCAGAATCAAAAAATTGTGACAGCCTGCCAATTTTGTATTTTAAATTTCTCAGGAATATGTTGATAGATTAGTTTATGCTGTCAGGAGGTTATATTATGATAGACGCCATCTTAAACCGGCGCAGTATCCGGAAATTCAAAAAAACTGATGTTTCTCCTACTATTATAGAGGAGATCATTCAGGCCGGTATTCTGGCCCCGTCTTCAAAAAACAGGCAGCCATGGCGGTTTACCGTCGTCTCAGGCGCTGCAAAAGCCGGGATGCTCTCGGTTATGGAACAGGGTATTCTAAGAGAAGAAGTGAATCCACTTCTGCCGGACAGCAGCGCCCATCTGAACGGTGCGCGCTGTACCCTTGAAATTATGAGACAGGCTCCGGTTACGATCTTCATCACCAATGCTTTAGGCCTTGACCTGTCGCGCTCTCTGACAGAAGAAGACCGTATTTCTGAAATCTGCAATGCCCAGTCGATTGGAGCCGCAATCCAGAATATGACTCTTACCGCCTGTGAACTTGGGTTGGGAAGCCTGTGGATCTGTGATATTTTCTTTGCCCTTGAAGAGCTGACAACATGGCTTCACGCGGAAGGCCAGCTTTTTGCCGCACTGGCAGTCGGATATGCGGATGAATCCCCTGATCCCCGGCCGAGAAATGACATCAGCTGTATTACCAGATGGAAAACCGAATAGTTTGTTTCGTTCCATGAATAAGCCCCTTTACTTTCCCGAAAGAAAAAGTAAAGGGGCTTGATCAATTTGCATACTCATCATGAATCAATAAGCCTGTTTTCTCTATTATTCAGGAAAACCGCAAGAATGATGAAAACCCTTCTGCCCTGTGCAGTTATAATCAATTCCAGTGAAAGGAGAATGAAAAATGCATCACACAAAAATAGAACAGATCATATCGGTCATCGACTATATTGAATCTCATCTGTCCGAAAAACTGGACCTGGAAATCATCTCCGGAGCAATGCACTATTCAAAATATCACCTGCACCGGATGTTCACTGCTGCTGTGGGCCTGACCCTGCACGATTATATTCAGCGCCGGCGCCTGACTGAGGCCGCTAAACTGCTTGTCTTTTCAGAACAGCCGATTCTTGATATCGCTCTGAAGTCAGGATATGAAAGCCAGCAGGCCTTTTCAAATATTTTTACGGCAATGTATAAGACATCTCCGGGAAAATACAGAGATAATGAAAAATTCTATCCCCTTCAGCTTAAATTTGATTTTGGAGGTAACTATCCTATGTTAAACAGCAAAGAAGCTTCGAACTGGAATGTGACATTCGCGGCAGAAAATGACATCCCCTGCTGGATGGAACTGGTACGCCTTGTCATTGACGGGTTTCCACACCTGCATGCGGATGAATATGAAACAGTTCTGCGCCAAAAGATCAGAGCAAAGCAGGCATTGATCTTAAAAGACGGAAACAGCGCAGTGGGTGCCATGCTCTTTTCGTATCAAACCGGTGCGATTGATTTCATGGGTGTACATCCTCTGTATAGAAAAAAAGGCATACCAAAAGCCTTTCTTGAGAAAGTCATGACAGAATTACTGAACGGAAAAGAAATCAGCATTACCACGTTCAGAGAGGGGGATAAGGCAGACACAGGGCACCGCAGAGAAATCCAGGACCTGGGATTTGCAGAGGCGGAACTGCTCATTGAATTCGGCTATCCCACGCAAAGGTTTGTTTTGAACAGGGAGGAGCAGAATCATGGAAAATAAAGAATTACAGTTCCCGGATGAATGGGAGCACCTTACCTTCATCCAGACCAGGCTTGACCAGGCGCTTGGCGAGGCGGAGGAATCTGTCAGCCGGCTGGACCGGCAGTACACAGATGCCAGACAATATATGTCCGATGCCCGGGGAGAGATCGATCCTCATGAAATGTTTCAAAATGAGCTGCTTTTAAAACAGACTGACCACACAGGCGCATTTGCAGCCGAAATGTATGAAAGGCTCTGCAAATTAAAGGATTCTCCCTATTTTGCCCGGATTGATTTTTGTGAAAAAGGAAGCTTAAAGCCGGAAACATATTATATCGGACGTTTTTCTTTCCGCCACGGATATGAACTTTTGATCCTTGACTGGCGGGCGCCAATCTCCGGTATGTTCTATGATTACGAGATCGGTCCGGCCGGATTTGATGCGCCGTCGGGCAGGATTGAGGGAAGCCTTACAAAGAAACGGCAGTTTGGCATCAAAAACGGGATCTTTACATATGCCCTTGAGACTTCTGCAAATATACAGGATGACGTCCTTCAGAAAGAACTTAGCCATACTTCCAGCGAAAAGATGAAGACGATCATTTCTACGATTCAAAAGGAGCAAAACCGGATCATACGGGATGAAGAAACCGAGACATTGATTATCCAGGGGGCTGCCGGTTCAGGAAAAACTTCCATAGCACTGCACCGCATCGCCTTTCTCCTCTACCGTCTGAAAGACCGTCTCAGTTCCAAAAACGTGACCATTCTTTCCCCAAATAAAGTGTTTGGAGATTATATTTCAAACGTCATCCCCGAACTCGGTGAGGAACCCATCTATGAATTGAGTTTTTCCGAACTTGCCGAAATCCAGCTGGAACATTCCGTTGAATTTGAATCTGAAAAAGATCCTCTGGAATTAAGCGATGAGTCCTATATACAGAGAGTCCGTTTTAAATCATCGCTGGATTTTGTTCACCTCATGGATATTTATATAGAAGAAATGCCCCATCAGATCTTTGTTCCTGACGATGTGTCCTTTGGCCATTTTAAGGCGGAAAAAGAATGGATCACGAAACGGTTTGACGCTTACAGAAAACACCCTGTTAAGCAGCGTCTTAAAATGACGGCAGACGATATCTGTGACCGTTTTCATTCCGAAAATACTATGCAGGAAGATCTCCCCGGGGTCAGTCAAATATTGAAAAAGCTGACTTCCATGCTTTCTGTAAAAAGTGCTCTTGCACTATACAAAGATTTTTACAGAAAAGCGGGAGTACCGGAAATGCTGGTGCTGCCAGCAAAAAGCACTCTGGAATGGCCTGATGTATATCCTTTTCTGTACCTGAGCGCTGCCTTTGAAGGATTGAACGTAAGCAGGATCACAAAACACCTGGTGATCGATGAAATGCAGGATTACACTCCGATACAGTATGCTGTCATCAATCTTTTATTTCCATGTTCAAAAACTATTATTGGTGATTTCGGGCAGTCCGTACATCCATATCACCTTCACAGCCTGGAAGATATCAGGACTGTTTATAAAGCTGGAAAGTTTACGGAACTGAAGAAAAGCTACCGCTCTACGTATGAAATCATGACGTTTGCCAAATGTATTCTTGGTACTGACTCCTTAGAGCCGGTGGAGCGCCGCGGTGAACCGCCTGCCTTCTATGCCTGTGCCGATGAAGCGGACCATCTTGACAGACTTAAAACTGCTGTCAGACATTTTATAGAGGGACGCAGTTCTTCTCTTGGGATCATCACAAAAACAAATGCCGGGGCCTCTGCAGTTTTTAATCTGCTTACGAAAGAATTTGAAGTCCATCTCCTCACTCCCGAGAGTACCAGTTTTCAGAACGGCATCACGGTCACTTCCGTCAGGATGTCCAAAGGCCTGGAATTTGATGAAGTCATCCTCCCCGATGCAGACAGCAGAACTTACAAAGCCGAACATGATAAAAATCTGCTTTATATTGCCTGCACAAGAGCCATGCACCGGCTGACCCTCCTATATACCGGAGAAATCTCCCGCTTCGCGGAGCGTGCCCTGGAGAACGATATATGATATAATATATCTATATTAAAATGAGCACGTGAAAAGGAGGAGGATTTCGTGGATACGTCTTACCGCACAAGCCTGGAACTGAACCAAAAGCAGCAGCTGTCCCAGTCACAGATCCAGTCTTTGAATATACTGGCACTGGATAATGGGGAGCTGTCTGAGTTCCTGCAAAATGAATATATTGAAAATCCAATCCTGGATTATTCACCGTCCCCCTCTTCCTATACCGTTTCTGAAGACCGGAGTTTTGACATCCCGGCCGAAAACACGGAGGAAGTCAAAACCTTTTTGCTGGATCAGCTGAACCAGAATGATTTCACACCGATGGAATGGCAGACCATGAAGTTCATGATCGACTGCCTGGACTCCGGCGGTTTCTTTAAGATTTCTGTTCATGAACTTTCTGTTCTTTTAACCATTCCGGAAGATGAGATCAGGAAGTGCTATGATGTGCTCTCCGATCTGGAACCGGCCGGAATCTTTTCTGAAAACCTGTCCCAGTGTCTGCTCAAACAGCTGGAGGTGAAAGGTAAAAAAACCGATATTTTGGAGACGATCATCCTGGATCATCTGGATGACATTGCCCTGGGACATATCAGCACTATTTCCAGGAAACTAAAGCTCAGCACGGCAGAAGTCCGAAAAAACATTGCCGTCATCCGAAACCTGAATTCCAAGCCGCTCCAGGGCTTTTCAACGGCGAGGACCGAATATATCACGCCGGATATCATTGTCACATACCAGGAGGACCAGTGGGATATCCGGCTGAATGACGACTGGGTAGGAAATTATTCTCTGAATGACTATTATGTAAAAATGCTCAGAGACGCAAAAGACCCGGAACTGAAAGACTATTTTCAAAAAAAATATGAGCGGTGCCGTTTTATCATCGCAAGCATTGAACAGCGCAGACAGACCATGTTAAAGATCACAGAAGCCGTTCTTGCACGACAGCCTGATTTCTTTTTAAACCATGGCTGTCTGAAGCCCATGACCATGAATGACGTCGCCGGGGATATTGACATGCACGTCTCCACGGTGAGCCGCGGCATCAAGGGCAAATATCTTCAGTTTCCGTGCGGCATCGTTTCCATGAGATCCCTGTTTTCCGGCGCTGCACCTGCCTCCGGCGCGTCTGTCAGCACGGGAGATATCAAGATGATCTTAAAAGAGCTGGTAGCCTCAGAAGACCCGAGAAAGCCGTACAGTGATCAAAAGCTCTGCAATCTTTTAAAGGACAAAGGAATCTCCATCTCCAGAAGAACTGTGGCAAAATACCGGGAACAGATGGGGATCAAAGGCACCTACGACAGAAAAGAGACCTAGAGGGCAGGCTGAAAATGTCCCGGGCTGCACCGGCTTCTCAGTCTCTTTGCCGTTTTTAAAGAATGAAACCGATGCTCTCCCAGACTCTCCACAGGCATAACGCCCATAAGGGAGTTGGTCAGAAACATTTCATCGTACATTTCTATGTCCTCTGGCCGGATGACCGTCTCTTGCGCCTGAAAAGACCGGCATATATATGCTCTCATGATACCGGGAAGCATCCCGCAGGAAACGGGCGGAGTATAAAGCTTCCCGCCCTTTACAAAAAACACATTGGATACGGTTCCCTCTGTGATCTCTCCTCTTCCGTTCAGAAAAACAGCTTCGCCGAATCCCTGCTGTGCCGCCTTCCTCTTTTCCATCAGATTTTCTGCGTAGTTTAGTGTCTTATAGTATGTGAGCGTCGATGTCTCGTTTCTTCGAATCCCGCTGTATGCTGTACGGATTTTTGTATCTGGCTCTTTTCCCGCATATGGGTTTGGGCGCACAGAGATCACAAAATTTTTCTCTGATACCGCAGTCTTCAGGGCATCATGCCCGGAAAGCTTTTCTTTGTTCCGGTCCAGATATTCCCACACCATTTTTTCTGCCGTTTTCCTTTCAAAAAATATTCCGAAATACTTAACAGCCTCCTCAAGCCTGTCCATATGCCGGTCAAAAAATACCGGTTCTCCGTCTTCCAGAGCCATTGTCTCAAACGCCCCGATTCCAAAATAATACCCTTCATCCATCTGCAGTCTCATTGCTCCTGTCTCCTCTCTCCTGCCGCGATGGCTTCCAGCACCGCTTTTGCTTTCTGCATCGTTTCCTCATGTTCAAACTCCGGGTCCGATTCCCATGTAATACCGCCGCCCACGCCCAGATGGTATGTTCCATCCTTATAAACTGCTGTGCGGATTACAATGTTGAAGTCGCAGTCCCCGTTCAGTGAAAAATACCCGATAGAGCCGGTATAGAGTCCCCTTCTGCTCCTCTCCAGCCGGTCAATGATCTCCATTGCCCGGATCTTCGGAGCCCCGGTTACCGATCCCCCCGGAAACATGGCTTTTATCAGCTGGTCAACAGACATCTGATCTTCCAGTTTCCCTGTCACGGTGCTGACCAAATGAAATACGGTCGCATACTCCTCCGGCACACAATGTTCCGGCACCCGGACACTTCCGGGCGTGCACACGCGGTTTAAGTCATTCCGTTCCAGATCCACGATCATCAGCAGTTCGCTTCGGTCTTTTTCCGACTCTGAAAGCTCTCTTTTCAGCAGTGCATCTTCCTTTGCGTTTTCACCCCTTCTTCTGGTTCCCTTAATCGGTCTTGTCACGGCGGCGCCGTCTTTTACACTGAGAAAATGTTCCGGAGAGGCACAGATCACCTGAAATTCCCCATAGTTCATATAGGCTCCAAACGGAGACGGATTATAAGTGCGCAGATACCGGAACACCTCATAACACCTTCCGTTTCCCGAAATCGAAAGCTGCTGTGTCATGTTGGCAATATAAATATCTCCTTCTTCAATATGAGCAATCATCTGTTCCACGGCTTTCTCATACTCTTCCTTCCTGAAATCCGGAAAAAACTCCGCTCTCCCCTCCTGTTTCTGTAAAAAATCAGGAACCGTATTCTTTTGCAGTGTCTCCTCCATCTCCAGAAATGCTTCACCGGCGCCGGTAAGTTCCTCTCTTGACGCCAGATAAAGCTGTCTCTCTTCCTGGTCCGCTATGATGAGACGGTCATAAAAAGCGAATACGGCATCCGGAATTTTTAACGTGTCTGCATGTCTGGATGGGATCATCTCAAATTTTCTTCCGAAATCGTAAGACAAATACCCAAATGCCCCGGAAACCACAGGCAGTCCGGTGATATTTTCTTCTTTATATAAGTTCAGATAATGATCCAGAACTTTCTCAATAGGATCACGGGAAATGTTTTCGTTTATTTTGCACACTCCATTTTTCTCCTCCAGAATAAGATAAGGTTTCAGGGCAATAACAGAATATCTGCCCTGTTCATTCTTCATAGAAGAGTCAAGAAATACGGCATATTTTTCGTTCCTATACGGATAAAAGGCCTCTTCCGGCTCCTTATAAAAATCCAGCTTTTTTATTTTTGTCTTCATGCTCTCCACCTCTCACACAGTCTCATATAATTTGCAAGCAGCTCCGGCCCGTATTCCGTAAGTACCGCTTCCGGGTGAAACTGGACGCCCCAGACCGGCTCTGATCTGTGGCTGACCGCCATCACCTCCCGGTCCGGGGAGACAGCGTCCACTCTGAGTGTCTCCGGAAGGCCCGCTTTGTCCGCAGTCAGAGAGTGATATCTGGTCACAAGAAAATCCTGAGGAAGCCCTGCGAACAATTCCTCCTGTCTGTGCCTTACCGGGGTCAGTTTCCCATGCATAGGTCTTGATCCTTTGATAATTCGGCCGCCGAAGGCATGACAGATAATCTGATGTCCTAAACATACTCCGAGAATTGGAACCCTGCCTGTAAACCTCCTCACCAACTCCACGGATTTTACACATTCCTCCGGACTGCCAGGACCCGGAGACAGAATCAGTCCCTGAAGTTCCTTCTGCCTGTCCAGCCGCTTCAGAGATTCAAAATCTATGCAGTCGCTCCTTACCGGTTTTACTTCTGCTCCCAAACTTTGAAAGTCCCTCACCAGATTATAAACATAGGAATCATAGTGATCCACCATCACATACATTTTAACGCCTCCTCAGAATCATTTTTATACTCATTTGTGTGCTGTCTGTACAAATATCTTTTTATTTCACCGGGGATTCCAATAAAACAGAAAGACTGCCAAAAGCAGACACAACCCTCAGGCATATGTCCGCTTCCGGCAGTCTTCCGTCTTATTCTCTCCTGACCAGCAGGATTTCATCCGGGCACACCAGCATATTTTGTTTTCATTTCTTTCTGAATCTTACCACACATTCACTGAAACTTCAATCATCAGCGGAACAGACGACAGATCTCATTTTTTACATGCGTTTTACTCTTTCGGCGATCTCCCGGATACAGTCTTCCGCCTGGGGCAGTGAACCGATCCGGTCAAAAAACCCGTGGTCCAGGCCCTCATATAAGATCACCTCCGTATTTATCCCGGCCTCAGTGAGCCGCTTTACAAATTCGTCATTGCATATTTTAAAATAGTCAAATTCTGCCTCTATCATCAGAGTCTCAGGCATTTTTGATAAGTCTTCTGCATAAAGAGGCGATACATTTCCGTCCATTGTAGAATATCCATTCTGCACATACAGCTCTTCCATATAACCTGCCAGTTCTTTAAAGCGGAACAGCCGGTTCATAATATAATCCTTCTGCCCCTCATACATGTCATATAAAGAATAGTCCCAGTGATACGGCGTCTTCTCTGCCGGAGTCAGGTCGAGGGCTCCATAAATATAAACCGCCAGCTTAATTCTCTCTTTCTGATCCATAAGACAGCAGTTGGCAGCCAGGGTGCCGCCTGCACTCTCTCCCATAACTGCAATCTTATCCTCATCGATTTTCAGTTCCCCCGCATGTTCCGTCATCCAGTCTAAAGTTCCCAGCACATCATCTGCCGCTCCCGGAAACGGTGTCTCCGGGGCCAGACGGTATTCCGGCGAGATCACCACTGCCTCTGCCTGTTCCGCCAGATACCGGCATTGATTCCCCTTTGTCTTCACATCCCCGCCAAAAAATGCGCCTCCATGGATAAACAGCACCGCATTCTTTTTCTTTCCGGTGTCCTTTCCCCCGTATATATGGATATTGATCATATGATCTTTTACTTTAATAATCTTCGAGATCTCCCAGATTTCACTTGTCGTGATATCCTCACCTTCCCGTTTCATCTCCGTGCGCAGAAGGGCCAGGTCAAGATCCTCCGACGGGATCTGATTTTTCTGATAAAACATACCGACCCTCGGCTCCCCTTTTGCCATCTCCCTCTCCAGAACTTTCTTCTCAAATGCATGGGGCGTTATCTCTTCTAATTTTTCTTTCACACAAATCTTCATTTTTCTCCCTTTCTATATCAAAAGAAAAAATCCCAAAGAAGCTTGTTCTTTGGGATTTTTGTCTTTAAACAACCTGCTCCAGCAGACATTACGTCCATTTTCACCAGTTCGGAGGCCTTGCATTCGAAGAAATGTTAGTTTTTCTTCTTGAAGCAAAGTTTCGCAGGCGGTGCGCAAAGCGCAGTGAGGCTGTCTGAGCGTTAGCGAGTTCCGAACGGGCCGCCGGAGGAACTTTGCTGAAAGTTAGAAAATCTTACATTCCTGAGACAGCAAGCCGGAGAACTGGTGAAAATGTCATACTTTAGCCAGATATTCTGCTACATTGTCATCTGTGATCAGCACATTGATCAGCTGGCCTTTTAATACGCTTAAGATCGCATCTTTTTTCTCCATGCCATATGCCACGCCGACGCGGATCGGTATTTTTTTCAGGTCTTCCAGGCTTAAACTGATCAGTCTTCCTTCAAAGTCATCTTCGATCAGTTCTCCGTCCTTGTTGACCACATGGGAAAGGATTTCTCCTGTTCCGCCTTTTTCCTGCATCCGCTCAAACTCTTCCACTGGAATGAGTTTTGCATTGATGATAGCGGAGTTTTGATCCACGGTTCCGATTCCCATTACCGCCACATCTGCCGCTCTCGCCAGGTCCATGACTTCCTTCACACTGGCCTCGTTGAGGAAATGTTCTTTTATTTCCGAGGACGTCACATACTGCGGTGCCAGCAGCTGATAGCCGTTGCCGTTGATGATCTTTGCCACCTCATCGATCAGGTAATTAGAGTAAGCCAGACGAAATGATTTCTCTGCAGTAAGAGGAATGTTGGTCGTGGCCATCAGAGGCACCACCTTGACATCGTCCACCTTGAGGAATCTCAGCCTCACGTCCTTCGCCAGGCACTCCACCGTCTTCTGCAGGGTCACTCCTCTTGTCAAGGCAAGAGTCATATGGTTCTTCAGCGTTCTCAGTATATAGTCTGACGCATAAAAGGCAATTTCTTCACTGAGGTCTTCACCATCTTTTACACAGGCGATCACTGCCTCCTTTAAATGAAACTTTTCTTCCAGAATCGTCTCTGTACTTGTCATGGCCCCGTCAGGATAATTGATCTTGATCTGTACATACCCTTCTTTTCTGGCCTGAGCCAGGGTCCTTGATATGGTCGTCCTCGAAACGTTCAGTTTTTTCCCTATCTCCAGCTGTGACATCCCCTGTTTATAATGCATTTCTACCACTTTGATGATGAATCTTTCTTCTCTCAATTTGCCCACGCCTTTCTGTTTTCAATCTATACCCTTCGGGTAAACGTGCTTCGCACGATAAGGTATTTTTCTATTTCTAGTATACATAACTCCGGAAGGACACGTCAATCGAAAGAATCAGCTGAATTAAATAATAACTCCCAAGCATCCCAATACTAAAGAGACTATTGTAACTCCCAAAGTGGCCGCAAAATAGTTTCGTTTTACTTTTGAAAGATATCCCCATACACAGAGTACAACGATCAGCGGAAGCAGTCCCGGCACAATAGAGTCAAAAATGGACTGGAGTGTCGTCGTGTATGCGCTTGTGGCAAATTTTATTGGTGTGGATACTGTCACATAGGTAGAGGCAAGCCCTCCCATCATAAACAGTCCTAAAATACTTGCTCCTGCAATAATCTTGTTGACTAAGCCTGACTTCAGCATATTTTCTGCAAAAGAGTATCCAAATGTGTAGCATTTCTGTGTTAAGAAATATCCGATTCCAAAGCAGATCACAGTCAGCAGTACGATTGGCCCGATGCCGCCCAATGGATTTCCTTTCTTAGCAAGGGGAAGGAATAAACCGATTAAAAGGTACATCAGGGTTGACCATGAGATCGTGTCACCGATACCTGCCAGCGGTCCCATCAGACCGGTTTTGAGGTTCATGATAACCTCTCCCGGAATCGCTTCATAGTTGCGTGACTTCTTTTCTTCCAGTGCTAAGGTAAGTCCAAGAATCGGTCCTCCGCCCCAGTGTGCCTCTGTGTTAAAGAATGTCATATTTCTTTTCAATGCTTCAATATAACGCGGTTTATTTTCTTCTCCCGGATAAAACTTCTTCAGTGCCGGTACCAATGATGTACAAAAACTTGGCGCCTGCATTCTCTCGAAGCTGTGGCAGGTCTCTGCGCTGAACCACCAGATCACCCAGGATTTCAGGATATCTTTTTTACTCAGCAGTTTTTCTGCCGGTTCTTCTTCCTCATCTTCGTCGTCCTCATCCTCGTCTGTCTCTCCCTGGAACTCGTTGGATTTAAATGTGATGTAAAGGAATGTCAGGAATCCTCCCACCATCAGCAGCGGAATGGTTCCGATCTTCGTATACTGGATCAGGAAAAATCCTGCGAAGAAAAATGGAATATATTTTGGTTTTGAGATCAGGTTTGCAATAATGGCAAATCCTACTGCCGGAAGACAGGCTCCCATGGCAGATAAACCGTTTGTCACTGCTGCCGGTATATTATCCAGCACTCCCTGAAGGGCACCGCTTCCAAAATATAATGCGATGGCAACCGGGACACCAAAGCAGATAATTCTTGCGATGGCACAATATATCACCGACCATCTGGTCATTCCTGCCGCATTGCCCTTTTCTACGAATGTATCGCCTTTCTGGGCAAAAAATCCGGCCATTAAGTAAATCAGATTTGTAATCTGTGCTCCCAGCAGTCCAACCGGCACTGCCAAAGCAACTGCTGCTGTAGTGTTGAGTCCGGAAGCCATAGCAACCGGAATTGCTATATAAGCGGCCAGACAAGGATCTGACGGCTGATTTCCTCCCGCTGAGATGACTCCCAGGTAAATCAGCTGCAGTGACGCACCAATAATCATTGCCTGCGGCATGTCTCCGAGCACGGCTCCGACAACCACCGCGTTAAAGATGACGGTATTGAACATGAAAGCTCCGGCCGTATAAGGAACACAGCATTTTGCTATCCCGCAGAATAAGCCAAGCAGCACTGCCTGTAAAATTGTAATCGTCATAGTTTCTCTCCTCCTATGTAAATAAGTTAGTGCAGATCAGGAAATGTTTTCTTCATGATTTCCAGCGACTCTTTTTTGTCTGTGGGCTGCATCTGGAAGTATAACTTCACTCCGGTCTTTTCAATATCCATTAAAGTCTGTGCCTCACTCTCTGACAGACCAACCTGCTTATAAATCTGCTTTCTGTCGTTGATGATCGCCATTTGTCCGATGGTGATCTCCTCGAAGGACACCCCTTTTTCCTGGAGTTCGGCGATCTGTTTTACATCTCTGAAAAGTACGAACACATTTTTCGTCCCGAACTGGTTTTTCTCCCATGCTTCCACTGCTTTGTCCACAGAGAAAATACTTACTTTGATATCCGGCGGCGCTGCAAACTTTAACACGCTTTTCTGCATCTTATCTTTCGCCACATTGTTGTCTATGACCACGATGTGCTGCGCTTTAAAGACATTGACCCACTGTGTTACCACCTGTCCGTGAATTAACCTGTCATCCACTCTCACTGCTAATTTCTTTGCCATAAGCTCTCTCCTTTTATTTTGATGGTTATTTACTCATCATCATCGTTAAGAAATCCTTCCACATCGATTCTGAAAATTCCCTTTTTGCCATTTTCCACTGTGTCCATGCTGAATTCCTTTCCTATGAGTTCTTCCCTGGACATCACTGCATTGATCAGCATCGGTAAATTCATTCCTGCCGCAACTTCCAGTGTCTTTCCTGTCTCCTGAATGTATCTCATAACCTGGTTGCACGGCGTTCCGCCGAACAGGTCAACCATGATCAGGCTTCCCTCCGGAAATGCTTCGATCATTTCTGTAAAAGCTCCTCTGTACTTGTCAATATCATCTCCTGCTTCCAGAGAAAAGGCTGCGATGTTTTCACTGTCTCCGAAAATCATCTGTGCAGTTTTTACCAGAGAGACTGCAAACGGTCCGTGACTTAATAAAATGATCCCCGGCAGGTCTTTGTTCATTTTTTCCTGTCTGTAAACCTTCAAAATTCGATCCTCCTGTTCATACTTCCATATAAGTGTGATTATGTTCTCTATGGTGTTATTATATCCAGCTGTTTCCTCTTTGTCAATAGAAAATGCACATTTTTTCATTTTAGTGGTTAAAATCACAAAAGAGCTCCGGAAACAATTCCGGAGCTCTTCGTGCCAACAAATAATCTATCTTTTTTTCTAAAAATCCAGCATGGTCTTCCCCTCACCGCAGCAGCTCTCAAAATCACGGATAAAGTCTTTCACCGCGTTTTCTGCAATCCCGTTAAATGCAAGTGACTTTAACAGATCGGAACTGACTGTCACCGCACCGATGCCGCCTTTCCCCATATCAATGACCTGCTGTGCGTTTTTAAATGACGCTCCAAGGACTTCGGCCTTATAGCCTGCAGCTTTTACCATCATGTGGATATCCAGAGCAGTCTGTACACCGTTGTATCCCAGATTGTCCAGACGGTTTACATAAGGCGCCAGAAACTCTGCTCCCGCCTTGGCTGCCAGAAACGCTGACATCGTGCCGTAAATGGCCGTGGCTGTAACACGGATATTCTCACTGCTTAAAATAGAAATTGCTTTTAATCCATTTTCCGTGACGGGGACTTTGATAAAGGTATCTTTTCCCAACACAGATACCATATATTTCGCCTCTCTCACCATATCTTCCGTTTCCACAGATAATACCTGTGCGTGAAGCATGGCATCTGAAGGAATCAGGCTGCGGATTTGTTTCAGCTGGTCCATCGGATCAGGATTTCCTGTTTTGCTCAGAATGGTAGGATTTGTTGTCACCCCATCATATGGGTATTTGCTGTACAATTCCTCAATATTTCTTAAATCTGCATCATCAATTAACATTAACATCTGAATCTTCTCCTATATATGATAAAATTTTTTGTTTCCACTGTTCCTGTACTTCTTTGGAGGGCACAGAGAATTCTATGCTCTCACCTTTTCCTAATCTCTTTTCTTTTGCAATGCCCATCCGGTGGTAGGGCATGATTTCCCATCCTTTCAAATTCCTCAGTTCTTTTATGAGTCCCGCGATTCCTCTGAAATGTTCCTCTGTGTCGTTCACTCCCGGGATTACCGGGCACCTCAAAGTGATCACTGCACCCTTCTGGTAAAGAAATCTTAAATTTTCAAGAATCTTCTTGTTTTCCACTCCGGTCAATTCCCTGTGCTTTACATTGTCTGTCTCTTTATAGTCCCATAAAAACTCATCCGCATAGGGAAGAATCCGTTCATAATTCCTCTGGTCAGAATACCCGCTGGTCTCTATGGCTGTGGACAGTCCCATCTCCTTCGATTTCTTTAACAGCTCAAGAACAAAGTCTGCCTGTATCATCGGCTCCCCGCCCGAAAGAGTAATTCCACCTTTGCTTGTACGGAAAAATGCCTGGTCTATACAGACTTCTTCGAGAACTTCCTCTGCCGTCATTTCTTCTCCCACCAGTTCCAGTGCACCGTAAGGACAGCCTTTTGCATATGTTTCTTTTATGGACTGTGACTCTTTGGATACGGTCTGCAGATTATGACAGATGCCGCCGCATTTGCCGCACTTCCGGCATTTGTTTTCAAAATACTGCAGTTCAGCGGCCGGTGCCAGCCCTTCAGGGTTGTGACACCACAGGCATCTGAGCGGACATCCCTTCATAAAAACATTGCTCCTGATTCCGTCACCGTCATGAATTGAAAAATGCTGGATACCAAAAATCAGCCCCTTCACTTCCTCTTCCATATCTCTATCCTTCCCCGTACATCGTTCTTGCAATAATTTCGTTCTGCAGCACTCTGTCGAGATTCACAAAAAACTCGCAGTAACCGCCTACGCGTACGATCAAATCCCTGTGCTTTTCAGGATGGACCTGGGCATCTTTTATATCGTCCAAATTTGTTGTATAAACCTGGATCTGCGGTCCTCTGTTTTCTATGTAGGTCTTAAGGAGGCTGATGGCAGCCTGCCTCCCTTTTTCCTCATTTAAAAATGCAGGATTCAGCTTATAATTCAAGGCATATCCGCCCGTTATATAGTCATCATTCAGCCGGATGACAGAATGGAGCAGCCTGGTAGGGCCCTTTACGTCTTTTCCCTGTCCCGGTCCCATGCTGTCACTGAACGGTTCTCCTTTATGCCTGCCGTTTGGTGTCGCACCGGCAATTTCCCCGTGATAAATGTGGAAAAAGTAACCGAAGAGCGTCGACACATATTTATCCTTTTCTGAATTGTGATTCAGCTCAAAGACCGATTTGGAGAAATGAGTAAGGACTTTGTCCGCAATACTGTCCACTTCTTCTAATCCATTGCCGTAAGCAGGTGTCATGCGGTCCAGCATGGCGCGCAGTTCTTCATAACCTTCAAAGTCTGCCTCCAGCGCATCCTTCATCTGCTCCAGTGTCACCTTCTGATCATCAAAGACAAATTTTTTCACTGCACACAGGGAGTCAGCCGCAGTTCCGATGCCGTAGGCATAGACAGACCAGTGCACAGGACACTCGCTTCCGCCCTGCAGCATATCTTTTCCATGTTCCAGGCACCCATCGATCAAGACTGAAGAAAAGGGATCATAACACCGTTCTGTCATATTGGCTTTCTTCTGCAGTGCCTCCTGCCGGTCAGCTTCTATTGCTATATCCATCTCCTGTAAATATGCGTCCATGAACTCATCAAATGACCGGATCTTAATTTCCCCTGCTCCCCATTTTCTCATAACTTCTTCTATGAGGACCGGAAATGCGATGGCCTCTGTAACTCCCCAGTTGGGCTGTTTCCCGGGAATCATGATCTCCACGCATCCCATATTGTAATAATCATTGGCCTGGTCCTCCGGATATCCAAGCTTCTTCATATTTGTGATCCATATCTCGTCATTTAACAGCATCGGCTGCCCGCATCCGGCTTTGATCGTTTCCAGTGCCTCCTCATAAATCCAGTCAGGATTCAGACGGTTCACCCGGAGTCCCACATTTGGATAAGGCATCCCGGCGTCTTTTGCTGTCTGAAGACAGATCCGGGTCAGCTCATTGGCCGCATCTTTTCCATCCGGGGTAATCCCTCCCAATGTAACACTCTGTACAGTACGCATCTTCGGCTCATTCACCTTCAGCCACAGGCATCCCACCAGCTCTTTTGCCTCGCTGTATGTAATTCTGCCTTCCTCTGTGTCCTTCTTAAAATACGGATATAAATACTGATCCAGTCTTCCGAAAGATAATGCAGAACCGCCCTGGATATTGGCTATGATATGCAGCATCCAGGTCAGCTGGACGGCTTCATAAAATGATTTTGCAGGCTTCTCTGAAATCTTCCGGCAGATGTCTGCCATCCTTTTTAACTCTCTGCTTCTCTCCTCCGTCACGTTGGTATTCTGGCTGTGCAGATCCAGTTCATCCGCATACCGTTTGATAAATCGGATTACTGCGTCAACCGCAATACGGGCTGCCTCATAATATTCAGACTTTTCCGGGTCTGACGAACTGCCAAGCCGGCTGATGATCTCATCTTTCATTTGTAAAAGACCTTTCTGCAAAGCCCTCCCGTAATTGAGATTCAAATGATTTCCCACAAACCACGGGAGCTCATTGTACAGCTTTTTGTCCTCTGCCGCATATGGGATCTTGAATGCGCGTTCCAGCTCTCTTCCGATCTCATACGGTTCCAGATCTTTACATCCGGCGTACCGCTCTTCCATCAATGCAATCTGCTTCTGCAGATCTTTAAATTCGATGCTGGCGTCATGGTGGACTCTGGACATCAGCGACCAGCGGCTTTTTTTGCTGGTGAAATCGTCCTCAAAGCTTTTTGCATGGCCCTCTTCAAACACGATGGATCCGTCAAGATTCTTATTTTCTGCTTTTTCCTTCCGATAGTTCTCAATCGTCTGTACAGACTTCTTTTCCTGTTCTTCCTCTGTCATCCGTTCCTCATACACCGGGCACATGCCGAGCATACTCCCGGCAATCAATTCATACGGAAGGACTTCTAATTTTACTTCTTCCAGTATATTGGCAAAAGCTTTCGCCCTTCTGATCTGTACCGGTTCATTCTCTGTCGTCCTTAATGAATCCGCAATATATTTATAAAGATAAGTGGACCGCACTCCCATATCATTTCGCTGCTGTATCTGCTGTTTTAAAGCTTTTAATCTTTCCTCCATAGTTTCTCCTTTCTGTTATGTGCACATATTTTCACTAATGTGTGCATTTTCACTTTCACTGTATAACAATCTGCGGTGATTGTCAAATACGTTTGCTGATTTTTCTACGCATCAAAAAAGGAATGCACCTAAATGCATTCCTTTTTTGCTCTTCTCAACAACAGGGACCTAATGAATCTCCCGCTTTTTCTTTAAGACCATATACACTGCTGCCGCGGACACAATCAAAAAGATCAATTCCATTTCACCCTTGTCTTCGCCTCCTGTTTCAGCTACGCCTTTTCTAAGAACCCGATTGGATCTTGTTTCTGAACTGCCTGCATGAAACTTACCGCTGTTATCATCTTTTTTCTTTTTCTTCTTGCTCTTTGACGGATCATCTGCGGTATTGCCGCTGTTTTTCTGTTCTTTCTGATACACAACTTCTACCGTATGATTTCCGCTCACATTCTTAAAGTCAATTTTTCCAGCATTTTTAAGATCTTTCCGTTCTACTCCGTCCACAATGACCTTCTGGACTTCATATCCCTTGGCAGGCTTCCATACAACCTGATAGCTTCCACCTTTTTCTACATCTCCGCCTGCTGTGATGCTTCCTTTTCCTTCCCTGGATGTCTTAATCTCTATAAAGTCAGGGTTTCCCTGTGTACTGTTGTCTTTCTTTTTATAAATAACTTCCATAAGAATGGTTCCGGTCTGCGCCACTGAATGATATCTTCCCTTTGTCTTCTTTTAAATCATCCCTGGTAACTCCGTCTATGATCACTGCAGAAACCTCATATCCTTCTTTTAGATTCCACTGTACTTCTTTGTTTGTTCCGGCCTCAACTTTGGAAGACGGGGAAATCGTTCCCTCTCCTCCTCCGATGGAAGTAGAAATATCAAACTGCTTTCCGGCTGTGCTTCCATCATGCTTTACAAACTCTATGTAAATCGTATGATCAGACGCCACCCCCTTAAACTGAATGCTTCCTGCGTCTTTCAGATCATCTCTCCCGACACCATCCACGACTACTTTGCCGACATAGTAACCGGGCTCCGGTTTGAAGTTCACGGTGTGGTCTTCCCCACTCTTTGCAGAAGAACTGTCGAACACCTGTCCCTTGTCGCTCTAGGAAGTATTGATCTGATGCTCTTTTCTTATGACTGAAAATATACCCCTTTTTAAACAGAAATTTCTCTTTTTATACAAACATGTATGATTATGATAGGTGTGTCAATTATAATGTCAAATAATTTCCGCTGGAAGTAAATAAGGACAGATGCCCGTTTTGTTCGGCATCTGTCCTTCCTTATCTCCAGCGAAGAATACAGTCTTCAATTTTTCTTATTGTCTTATCTTCTTCTTTGCCTGTAACTTCAAGGATGATCTCGTCCCCTTTACGTATCCTGGCATCGAGAAGTTCTATGATGCTTTTTCCGTCATAGGTGCGGTCCTTCCACATGATCTTTACGTCACACGGCATATTTTCACATAAATTTGCAAGCTCGGCCGCCGTGCGAATATGAATACCGCTGCTGTTTTGGATCTTTATCTTTCTTCTCATACTCATCCGATCTCAAGCCTCTTAATCTCGCTGTCGATCCTTGCTATCTCTTCCTCTGTAAGCTCCCAGTCAAAAGCACTGCAGTTTTCATCGGCTTGTGCCGGGGTATTCACACCTGTGAGCGCCGTACTCACAAAGCTTTTCTGTGTACTCCAGTTAATCGAAACCTGTGCCACCGGCTTTTCGTGTTCCTCTGCGATGGCATCCAGAGTCTTTAACAATTCCATGATCTTTGAAAATGTCGGCTCTTTAAAAAATGGGTAGAATACGAGCCGCATATCTTTCGGATCATACTCCGGACACTCCCTGATAGCCCCGGTTAAAATTCCTGCGCCGAGGGAACCATACGTCATGGTGCCGATGCCCTGAGTCTCCGCCCATTCCATCAGCTCTCTCTCCGTCTGATTTACCATAGAAAACGGCGGCTGAATCACATCGATCTTTGCATATTTCTGCGCTTCCATGATCAGCTCTTTCGGAGAGTTGGACATCCCGATAAACCGGATCTTGCCTTTTTCTTTCAGCATATTGACCGCTGCCATCGTCTCTTCGATCGGCGTATTTACATCCGGCCAGTGCATAACATAAAAGTCAATATAATCCGTTTGAAGGCGTTTTAAGGATTCGTCAATCTCCCTCTCCACGGTATTATATTTGCAGTCTCTCACAGACGTACCGGTAAAATGATTAATATAAGACCCAAACTTGGTCGTCAAATATACCTTATCCCTGATCCCTTTTAACGCCTGTCCAACGACCTCCTCTGAGTGTCCTTCCCCGTAAATCGGTGCGGTATCCACCATATTGACCCCATTTTCCACCATCCGGCGCACGGCTGCGATGGATTCCTTTGTATCCACGTCTCCCCAGCTGACTCCCGCTGAATTGGCTCCCGCAATTCCCCATGTTCCCACGGTCAGCGCTGATATATCTGCTCCTGCATTTTTAAAATGTTTATATCTCATGATTTCCTCCTGATCCTATCTCTGTTTCAATGCTTCTTGATACTGTGCTCCAATCAGATCTAAAAGCTCCCATTCATCCGGCAGCAGTCCACAGTATTTCATTATGGCCTCCCGGATTCCATGTTCCTTTACGTAATCCGTGATCTCGATGCTCTCTGGTTCTTCCTCATCCCGGTAGAGGAATCCATAGGCGATTCCTTTCGCCAGATAATACGGAAGGATATGATGTTTCATACACAGAAGCGCTGGTCCTGTAAAACGGTTCCCTCTTGAGAGTTTCCCTTTGGGCCCTGCGGCAACTCTGCGGATCTCGTCTTTTAAATTGCGGTTTTTCGGCGCATTCATAATAAAATCCACCCATTCTTTCCGCTCTTCTTCTGTAAATCCATACTCTCTGGAAACCGCTTCTTCCGCTTCATAAAAGGCGCCGGAAATAAAGTCATCGATCCACGGATCGTCATATGTATCTGCAATGTAAGTACATCCCTTTGCTTTCCCGAGAAATGCCGTCATACAGTGCTTCATATTCCCTGTATATACTTTCCGGTAAATCTGGGCTTTGGCTTTCACCGATTTCCCTACCTGTTCTGCCTCTGGAAATTCTCCCTTAAACGCTTCCGCGTCAATACCGATGTGTCCGTCCAGTTTGGTTGTGACGGCAAACGGGTCTTCTTCCATCAGCTCTTTGGAAGACGGCATAGCTGCCATGCCGACCATAACCTGACAGATTCCTGTCTTTTCTTTCAGATAAGCCAGCGCTTCCTCATCACCTTTCAACAATTCCCCAAGACGTTTTTCAAAGAAATCCGGAGCCCCAAGGGCGTTGACGCAGAGCAGGATGTTAAAGTTCCCTGCATTTTCCCTGCTTCTGACCTTTATGGCCTGAGCCAGATTCTGCGCGATGCTCTCAAATGCCCCCTCATAGACACAGCAGGCAATCAGATCCACCTGTTCCATGTGCAGGACCAGATCTTTTTCATCTGAACAGTCCAGGACGTCAAATCCTTTTACAAGCACACGCCGTTTTTCTTCGGCGCCGACTCTCTCGATCAGATAGGTACCCTGTTTTTTCAGCTGTTCCATCCGCTCTGCCATGATGTCATATAAGTACAGATGATAACCGGATTCATAAAACAGCCCTCCGATGACGCCCCGTCCGATATTTCCTGCTCCGATGACCAGCAGTTCTTTTTCCTGTTTTTTCAATGTCAAGACCTCCTATGCGATGATGCCCAGTGCAAATAAGACGACTCCCACAACCATGGTGCCGATCAGGAGAGGCACGACTTTGACTCCTTTGCCGAGCAGCCAGTAGATTGTACCAACCAGGCCAAGGGAGAGAATTTTCGGCATGATGCTGTCCAATGTTGTTTGGAGTACCATTCCGCCGTTTTTCACATCCCCGATAGTGATTGGCGTAGACACGTTGACCGTAGCCACGATCATAGCGCCGATGGCCATGAGTCCGACCACAGAGCAGGCATAGGAAACTTTGTCCATGATTCCGGACTTCTCGGATTTCAGCAGGAATTCTGTTCCCATACTGTACCCGTATTTTAAGCTGTACCAGCGGGCCAGCACATTCGGAATGTTGTACATCAGCAGGAATAAGACCGGAGCAAACACATTTCCCGCGGCAGCCATGCCGATGACTAAGGATGTGGCAAGGATTCTCAGCGTAGAAGGAAATAAAGTATCTCCGATGGCTGACAGCGGGCCCATGAGACCTGTTTTTACCGCATTGATACTCGTGGCGTCGAAGTCTGGATTTTTTTCATTTTCCTCCTCCATTGCCGCAGAAATCCCCAGGGCAAATCCCGCAATATTCGGAGTAATATTGAAGTATTCCATATGGCGTTTCTTTGCCTCTATCCTGTCTTCTTTCTTGTCATAGATCTTATCAATGGCCGGCATCAGGCTGAAAGTGTAGCCATTGTGCATCTGTCCCGGATAATCGTTCATGGCATTCAGCGCAAGATACCGGATAAAAATCTGTTTTAAATCTTTCTTGTTTAACTTAGAACTCATTTTCGTCACCTCCATAGGCCTCTGCCGTCTCCGGCGTATTTTTCTGGTTGGATAAGATGATCAGTACCATCATGACTGCAAACAATGTCACCGCAATGGTCGGCAGTTTTAGATAAGCCGCCAGCATAAATCCCACAAAGAAGTACGGTGCCATTTTCTTGCTGATGATCATTTTAAGAAGCAGGGCAAAACCAATGGCCGGGAGCAGGTTGGCCGCAGAGGCAAGCCCGTTGATGACCACCTTAGGGATGGCATTGACGGCTGCCTGCACCGCAGTGCTTCCCGCATAGATGGACAGGAAGCCATACAAAAAGTAAACAACAAAACTAGTGAAAAATGCACCAAAGAGATAAATTCTTCCTGCAGCCCTTGTATTGTCCTTCTCGATCTTCTTCATCATGACCTGTCCGAATGCCGCGTTCATCAGTTTACACCCGATAAAGATAAAGCCTCCGAGCAGGGCGATCGGCACTGCAAGAGTAGTAGCCACGGCCTTTCCTCCGGTTGTTATAATGGCAAATGCCGTACAGATAGCTCCCGCAGAGCCATAGTCGGGACTCACTGCCGCTCCGATAGGAAAAGACCCGATAAACATTAGTTCCAATACGCTTCCAAGAATCACACCCTGCACCGGATCTCCAAGAACCAGTCCAGTCAGCGTGGAAATGACAATCGGTCGGCAAATCATGCAGTACCCAAAAAAATATTCCATTTTACAGAGGCCTAAAATCAGCCCCACAAGCAGCGCTTTTGTTAACATATCCCTCTCTCCCTTCTAACTCTCCAACAGTTTTTCCGTAACTTTTACAGCGGTTTCTGTGGGCACCTGCTGTATTTCCATGCGGATACCCTTAGAAAGCAGGTGTTTCAGAGTTTCTGTGTCGTCTGCGGTCACGTTGATTGCCTTACTCAGTGCCCTGCTTCCCTCCACTGCCGGAAGTACTCCCAGGTTTACATCGTTGATCTCCGGAACGGCATCTGTCAGCCTTTCCACGTCCTTTACGTTGTTGACCACAATAAACAATTTATACTTGTCAGTGACGCCTGACTTGATGGCCTTAATGGAATCCTCCATAGATTTGATGACCAGCTTAATTCCCTGGGGTTTGGAAATACGCAGCATAGACTGGCGCATCTCATCTTTTGCCACCTCATCATTTGCCACCAGGATGCAATCCACTCCCAGCGCCCTGGACCAGGAGATCGCCACCTGTCCGTGTACCAGACGATAATCGACTCTTAATTTCTTAATCATAGGTAATCCCTCCTCATTCTTTTCTTAAAATACTACGCTGACCCTGTAAGCTCCGGGGACAACAGCGGCCTCAAAGGCTTCCTGCACCTGATCCAGCGGATATTTTGCCTCCACAAGTTTAGACAGGTCAATTTTCTTTTCGCTGATCAGCTCCGCGGCTTTTTTAAAGTCGCAGAGATCCGCTGAAAATGTTCCGATCAGCTCCATTTTTCTGTAATGAATCAGGTTGGAATCCACATGCAGTTCCGGAGCCGGATATCCTGCGGCAAATAATAGAATTCTTCCGTGAAGATGTTTCACCATCTCAAGGGCCTGATCATTGGCCGCCGTGGCACCTACCGCCAGGATGACCGCATCGGCGCCGCGTCCGTCCGTCCATTCTTTTACTTTTTCCACCGGATCTTCCTTAGATACATCCACTGCGTGAAGTCCCAGATTTCTTGCTACTTTAAGTTTTTTCTCCATCATTTCCGTGATGAGCACATCGCATCCTTCTGCCTTTAACGCCAGTGCATTCAGAATCCCCATGGTTCCGGCTCCGATGACGACCACTTTTTCTCCCGCGGACACTCTTAATTTGCGCAGTCCCTGGCAGACCGTGCCAACCGGTTCCACAAATGCCGCCTCGGAAGGATCGATGGACGGGTCCATCTTAAACAGAGAGCGGTACGGCTTGACCACATACTCAGAGCAGCCGAAGCCTCCGTGGTAACCGTCCGGTGAAAGTTTATTCCTTCCTTCTCCCAGAGTCACACACTCACTTGTGAGGCCCTTTTTGCAGAACTCACATTTCCCGCAGTTGTCATAGCCGATGCCAACCGGCTCTCCTATTCCAAATCCTTTTACCTCCGATCCCATATCAACGATCGTCCCGCTGAATTCATGCCCGAATGCCATAGGAAACTTCAGATTCTTTCTGGCCCCGGTCCACTGTCCGTAATCTGTCGTACAAATGTTGCAGGCTCCGTTTTTGATCAGCACCTCATCGGCTTTCAGTTCCGGAATCTTCCGCTCATGTACTTTCACCACCCGTTCCTGTTCGATCACTGCAAATCTTGTCGTCTCTGTTTTTGCCATTTCGCTTACCTCTTTCTCTATCTCCTGATATATGGTTTCAATCTTTTCATCGTATCCTCATAGACTGCCGCCGGGTCTTCAAAATATCTGCTGTCTGTATACTCCAGCACCAGCGGCCCTCTGTAATCGTTTTGATCCAGTAATTTCAGTGTCCCTTCCAGGTCACAAGTTCCGTCTCCCCATTTGAGATGGGAAAAGGCGCCGTCTCTGTAATCCATAAAGTGTACCAAATTCAGCCGTTTTCCAAATGCATCAAACCAGTCCTGGAGGGATTCTCCGGCATTGTGGATCGTATGGATGTCTGCGGTCACGGCAAACTGTCCGGAGTTGACCGCTTCCATCATCCGTTTTACATCTTCAAGCCGGTTGCACAGCCTGGTGCTCTTCTTCGATAAGGTCTCCATAGTCAGATATACGCCGTAATCCTCTGAAAATCTGCAGAGTTCCCCGACCATTTCCTCACTCCTTTTCCAGGCTTCTTCCCTGTCTTCGGAAAAGAACTGCCAGCCGGATGTGATCAGCACTCTGTCACAGTCAAGTTCTGACGCCGCCCGGATCATATGCTGAAAATAGCGTTTCGCCTTTTTTCTGATCTCCGGTCTTTTTGCGGCCATGTGAAATGGCTTCGGACAGGACTGCTCCGGCGTCATGCTCACCGCTTTCAGCCCATAGTCTCCAAGCATCCTTTTGAGGCTTTTTGTTTCCTCATGAGTATGGGCATCCACAAAATAGTGGGCTCCGCATGTCCAAAGGTCAATGCTCTCATAGCCGCTTTCTGCTGCCGCCCTCAGATAGTCCTTAAACTCATAAAAGCGGAAGATATGATTCATGGGAGCGGGCTGTTTCCTGTCGATCAGATCCATAGGTTTACCACCGGTTCTGTGAATCAAACAGCCTCATGTAGTGTTCCAGCACTTCCTGAAATCCCTCGGTTCCCGCTGCGATGGTCTGCTGCATGTTCATTTTCTTCGGTGCAAACTCTCCTGCGGCCTTAACATCTTTTCTTGGCGCGCTGCTCTCAAGGGCTTTCCTCAGTGCATTCTTTCCTGCCTCGCTTAAATCTGTGTTTAAATTGACTTTCTGTATTCCGGTCTTCACTGCTTTGGCAAGATTGTCATCTCCTGTGCCGGAACCTCCGTGGAGTACAAGAGGAATCTTGATTTCTTTTGATAAAGTGGAGAGAAGTTCAAATTCCAGATGAGGAGTTCCTTTATACACTCCATGCGACGTTCCCACGGCCACAGCCAGGCAGTCAATTCCGGTTTCTTCCACATAGGACTGTGCTTCTTCCAATTTGGTCAGTCCCGCATCTCTTGTCTCCTCATATTCGTCGCCCTGACCCACATGACCAAGCTCTGCTTCTACGGAAACGCCGACCGCATGAGCCACTTTTACGATTTCCTTTACTTCTCTTACGTTTTCCTCATACAGAAGTGTGGAACGGTCGATCATGACAGAACTGAATCCGGCGTGGATCGCCTGTATGATATCCTCAAAGGCGCCGCCGTGGTCCAGATTCACCGCCACGGGTACTTCCGGATATCTGGCTGCATAAAACCTCGCCAGGTCTGCACACTCGTAAATGCCGTGGACAGAAGCCACATCAAGGATCACCGGCGCTTTTAGTTTTCCTGCGGCCAGAAAAGATGCCTCGATCGTCTCTCTGTTGAATACATTTGGGGCCGCCACCCCGTATCCTTTTTTCTTTGCCTTGCCAAGCATTTCTCCCATTGAAATAATCATTGTATGTAGTTCTCCTTCCCAGATCATATAAATGTGATGTTTTTTGCTTTCTGTCCATTTATACAACAAAAAGCGTGCCAACTTAGTGTCACGCTTTTGTCTCTGGCTCCGCAAACCGCTGATTATCTTATATTCCATTTATAATGTCATAAATATATCCGATTTCAGACAGTGGGATTTTGACACTGTAAGTGTTTTCTATCCCACTAAAGGCACTCCGTATTTTTGCAATCTCTTCTGTCCGTTCTGCCTCAAATGCATCGATATCAGGATAGTCTTCGATCGGGCTCCTCCTGATCAGGCGCTCCGCAAGACATCCCACATGAATGAAAAGATTGATCTTTGTACTGTTTGAAAGTGCTTTCCCGTCCGTGACCTCATATTGTTTCAGACAGTCCTCGATGTGGTTCATGATCTTGTCCGTATCCAGGATCGTCAGGGAACCGATCAGCTGCCGGACAGAAAAGTTTCTCACGAGATGGTCATTGATCTCCTGTATGCGCTCATGAGAGATAACCGGGGACAGGATCTTTTCCATCTTCCTCTCCGCCTCCCCTGACACAACCTCCTCAAGAGGTATGAACTCGATGCCGGAAAGCTTTGGATTTACAGTCCCTATGACTCCCAGGATGTCGTAGCCGTCCAACAGGGCATCGGCCGTTGACTGATTGTTCAGCTGGTCATAGTCGTAGGAGACCACCGTAATATCAATGTCCGAAGGAATACTGTCGTCGATCAGGCCCCGGATCTGCTCTGCGGTCCCGGTCCCGGTAAGACAGCAGGTCAGGATCACTTTCTGCTTGTCTATCTTCGGATAGATCATCTGGTATTCGGTCTGATTGTATTTCTTCAGCCTTAAGAGAATGTCCTCCAGACGGTACTTCTGTTTCACCATCTGTCCGGCGTTCACCGCCATCTGCGTGGAAATGTTGTTTACGATGGCTACGGGCACTCTGAGCATATCGCTGAGTTCCTCATAAATGTCCATCAGGGAGCCTGTGTCCACCAGAAACAGAAGGCCGCTGCTCAGATCATGAAGCTCAATATATTCTTTGATCCATAGGACAATATCTTCCATCTTTTTATCTATGGGCATATCCACCGCCTCAAATATTGTTTCTTCCAAAAGCCGGTTGGCCACATTGGCAATACTGCTTGCCGTGGCATATCCGTGGGCTAAAATGATGGCTTTAGTCCTGCCGTTCTGTGACTTCACATTCAGGCTCTTAAAATAGAGCACGAGAGGGAGCAGGTCCGCCTCCGTTACATTTAAATCCATCTTCGCGGAAAGCAGATCCATCATCCTCTTAACGAGCTGCGTTTCCTGTCTGTAATGTTCCTCCGCAAACGAAAGAAACTGCCCCGATACTTTTCCCCCGGACTCATATTCCGCAGGATGACCGTTCAGATAGAAGAAATAGGCTGCCGCAGCGTGGAGGACATTGCCCCCGAATCGAACATTGCAGCTGTATTCCACATATCGGAAAGCCTCGTGGACACTGCCGATCACATAGCGCATGAGCATAGTTTCCGACTCCTTACTCTGCTGATAGATGAGGCGGTCCAGCATGTCGCTGACCGCATGGAAGCACCGTTTCTCAAATTGGTCCAGAGCATATCCCTGGCTTTGGAATTCTTCATAGATGGAATTGAGTTTTTCAAACAGTTCCCTGTAATGTATAGATTCTTCCGTGTCCGCACCTGCAGCCGTCTCAGGCCTGGACTCCGGCGTGATCAGCACTTCCTGGCTCTTCTTAATCTTCATTCCGTCGTTCTGGGCGATCTCCGAAATGATCTCGTCCGGCAGATCCCCCAGACGGAGTGCGATCTTTTCCTTTTCTTTATTTTTTGCGTAAGTTGTGGCACAGAGATATTTGATGGTATTCTGGAGTTCGCCCACATTCCCCTTAAAGTTATGTCCTGCCAGCGCGTCCAGCACATTTCCCGAAACTGAAAATGTTCTCTCCAGCACCTTGCTCTCCTGAATAAAAAAGCGGTAAATAAACTGCATCCGCTCCTGGTATCCCCGCTCCATGAGATCAGGGATTTCCACCACAATAGGCACCCTGCGCAGAAATGTGTCCAGAAAATTGGAAGCGAGATCTTCTGTGGTAGCCATAACGATCCTGACTTTTGCCTTATGCCACCCTTCACTTTCTCCCATCCGGCGGAAGATTCCCTGGTCCAAAAAAATGAACAGTTTTTCCTGACTTTCATTGTTCAGGCGGTGCACTTCATCCAAAAACAGTATCCCTCCGTCTGCTGCCTCCAAAAGTCCCTTGGATGTACCGTATGCCCCTGTAAACGCTCCTTTTACATATCCGAACAGATTGCTGGACAACAACTCCACATTGTTGGCGTACTGGGCACAATTCAGCGTGATGAACGGCGCCCCTTCCGGAAGTACCCCATGACAGACAGAAAACTCATAAATCTGCCGGGCCATGTAACTCTTTCCGGCCCCGGTATCCCCGTGGAGAAATACCGGCAGGCTTGTATTCGGATAAAATACGGAAGTCTTGATCTGCTCGATAGCCTTTTTAAGACTTCCCCGGGCCCCAATCATACTTTCCAGCGGATCGTCAGCCTCCCGGGACTTTCTCTCTGCCTCTGTATGTTCCATAAAAAGTTCCTCGAGACTTGCATAGACCGGTTTCTCAGGCTTAAAAAACCGCTCTTCAAACACTTTGGCATCAAAAAACAAAACAGGCCTTGTATTGACCTTAAATAAAGATTTCCCCACTTCTTTGTTTAGATAGTGACTGACTGTATTCCGTTTCACCGTAAAGATCCCCGACATCTCATCCGCCGTGCAGGACTTATCCACATGATCAAAATCAGCCTGTTTTGTTTGTTCTTTTATATATGACAATAACTTTTCCTTCAGCATATCCCTCTACCTCATCTCATTTGTACTGCATAATTTATTTTCATTATGCCAGCTTCCTGCCATTTGTCAATCAAGGCATTCCGCAAGATGATTTCTCAGATTCAAATTTCTTTTGACACTAGTTCTTGGCACGGAATTTGCTCTATATACAGTTGTAAATCAGTGTTATGCCCAGGCAAATATACTATCATTCAACGAGGTGAAAGAAACATGAAAAAAAGATTATTGATCGCAACCCACAGCACATTTGCTGACGGAATTAGAAATGCAATGGAACTGGTGACCGGAAGGCAGGACTCTGTTTCCACACTCTGTGCCTATACAGACGATATGTCAGAAGTGGAAACTCCGGTCAGGGAGATCATAGACGGACTGGGTCCGGACGAAGAACTGATTATTGCCACCGATATTTTCGGCGGCAGTGTCAACAATGAGTTTATGAAATATCTGTCACAGAAAAATATCCACCTGATCGCAGGAGTCAATCTTCCGCTGCTCTTTGAACTGGTCTCCTGTCTGAATGCCCCAGACACAAAAAAGGCGTTGGAAACAGCCGTGGACAATTCCAGGGAGCAGATCTGCTACTGCAATCTGCTCTTAGATCAGGCGTGCCCTGCCTGTGACACATTTTAAGTTCCTCACGGATCAAACCGCAGGAAAGGAGGAGATTTTTTGGCCCCGTCTTACCGCTCCGCTTTAGAGCTTCACCAGAAACAGCAGATGTCTCAGTCTCAGATCCAGTCGCTGCATATTCTGTCACTGGATAACGGAGAGCTTTCTGAATTTCTGCAGAATGAATACATAGAAAACCCGATTCTCGACCATACACCTTCCGGTTCTTCTTTCACTGTATCAGAAACACAGGATTTTGATATTCCGGAAGAAGCCACCGACATGGTTAAGACATATCTTTTGGATCAGCTGAACCAAAATGATTACACAGAAAGTGAATGGCGGACAATGAACTTTATGATTGACTGCCTGGACTCCGGCGGATTTTTCAGGATTTCTTTTGAAGAAGTCTCGGCCCTTCTGGCAATTCCTTTGGAAGAGATAAAAACGTGCTATGAAACTTTGTCCGGCCTGGAGCCCGTGGGCATTTTTTCCCGCAGCCTTCCGGAGTGCCTCTTACGGCAGCTTGATTTCCTCGGAAAAAGAACGCCGGTCATGGAAAAGATTATACAAAATCACCTGGACGATATCGCCCTCGGACACATCAGCACCGTCTCCAGAAGCCTTCATATCAGCACAGCAGAAGTCCGAAAGCATATCGCCGTGATCCGGAACCTGAATTCCAAGCCTCTTCAGGGATTTTCCACAGAAAAAATCGAATACATCACCCCGGACATCATCGTGACCTGTCAGGGGAATCAGTGGGATATCCGGCTCAATGACGACTGGGTGGGGAATTATTCTCTGAATGATTATTATGTCCGTATGCTCAGAGGCACAAAAGACCCCCAGCTGAAAGAATATTTCCAGCAGAAATATGAGCGATGCCGTTTTATCATCGCAAGCATTGAACAGCGCAGAAATACGATGATCAGGATCACCGAATCCATTCTCTCAAGACAGCCGGAGTTTTTAAAAAATCACGGCTTTCTGAGACCTATGACAATGAACGAAGTGGCAGAGGATATTGGAATGCATGTTTCCACGGTGAGCAGGGGTGTCAAAGGAAAATACCTGCAGTTTCCCTGCGGCATCATCTCTATGAAATCATTATTTTCCGGCTCCTCCCCTGCTGCTGGTGCCCAGGTCAGTGCGGTAGATATCAAAGGGATATTAAAAGAAATGGTGTCCCGGGAAGATCCGAAGAAGCCATTCAGTGATCAGAAACTATCGCTGCTTCTGAAAGAAAAGGGATTTTCTATTTCACGGAGGACCGTGGCTAAATACAGGGAACAGATGGGGATTAAAGGGACTTATGACCGAAAAGAATTTTGAATTTCTATCTGTTTTTTAGCTTCTTGGATACGTACCAACGGATGATCCCTACATACGGTTCTAAATATTCATTATGTACTCCATACATTTTCTGTAGCTTTAAAAGAAATTTTTCAGCATTCTGCCCCTGACGCAAATTTTTCTTCATCATTTTTCTGACTGTTTGCAGTGCGGTTCTTCTGTTAGTTACTAGGAATCCTTTTTTATGATTCAAATTCAGTTTATATTCTATGTCTTTATTTTTATCACTATCAGTGGAATGAATTTTACCATTATTGAGATAAAAAATTGTGTCCATATCTGCTGAGCTTAAAGGACTGATACAGATAGATTGATTACCCTTCTTTGTGTCACATGTCTGCAGTTCTGTCGGCTGTCCCTCATTTCCTTTACAGACAGCCAGCAAATTCTGATAAACCAGTTCATTGTCTTTTGTTCTCGCTTCATAATGTTCAATCTTAACATCATTTACGGATTTAATCCGGCTCATACAGTAAGCACATAAATGCCCCTGTTCTTTTAAAAGTGAACCGCGCAGTTCTTCTTTAACATCTGTATCCATATGATCAAAACTTGCATCTTTCTGCTGACGATACCACCGAAACTTAACAGGCTCAGTATTTTTATGAATGTAAATCATATCATTTACTCCTGCATCTCTATATCTAATGTAATTTGGTTTTCTATAACTTCCTTGGCATGGTCTCCCAATATGTCCCTAGTCTCATCTAAATACATTTTTGCTTTCTCATAATCTTCCTGGTCAATAGACCGATCAAAATTTTCCAAAAGTTCTCTGACCAGATCCGGCCGGACATCTGCTCCCATGATTTCTCTCAGAATATCTTCCACTGATCTTCCATAGGTTGTATTCTGCGCCTGATACAGATGATAATGATCCAAAATACGTATATGTTCTTGAGTTATATTTGCGAGTACATTTGGTGAGTGTGTAGTAACAATAAACTGTACTTTCGGAAAAATCGAAGTCAGATCGTTCATTATCTTTTTCTGCCACAAAGGATGAAGATGCATATCAATCTCATCAATCAGAATTATTCCTGGGGTATCCAATACTTCAGCATATAAATTTGGATTTAAAAGAGCCATGCGGTAAGCAATGTCGGCTACCATACTGATAACGCCTTTTTCACCATCACTTAACATTTTAACCGGAAGTTTTTCAACTTCATTCTCTCTGTATATAATAATTTCCAGTTCGCCGCTTTTCACATTATAATTAAAATCGGCATCCGTTATTGCTGCATCCGAACTCATATAACATGCCTTTAGAGCTTTTTTAACCGCTTCTAATTCTGGTACAGCCTTTCCTTCCTGCAGCTGAATATAAGTCATCTCTTCAAACCATTTCATCATCTGCTTTTCATTGGAAGCCACATCCAAACAATCCATATATCCTTTTTGTCTGTTCAATGTTTCTTTCTTTTTGTCTGCAGTTTTTTTGCTTCTTTTCTGCATCCACAACCGGCCTGTACTATAATATGCAATCATAGGCAAAATGCAGGATTTAGTTCCTAAACGAACACTTTCCTGTAACTCTTTTGCATATGCTAGTATTTCTTTTGAATTCCCATGTGTCGTTCTTTTTCCCGTTCCATTTAATTCTCTTTGCCAGGAAATAATTCTCTTTCCCCCATCAAGCTCTGCTTCTGCAGACACCTGCACCGGAAATTGAGCCTGAACATCAATCCGGCTTCCGGCTGAATGCATTTTACAGTGTGCATCTTCTGACTGGATATAATTGCTCCGAATGCCGTCAAATCCTGCTAAATATCCACCTAAGGCAACAGCAAGCGCATCCAGTAACGTAGACTTACCTGCACCGTTTATGCCGACTAATATCGTATATTGAGGATCTAAAGAGAGTGTTAAATCTTCAAAACATCGAAAATTCTTTAATCTCAGTTTATGAATTTTCATTGTGATTCCCTCCGCTTGCTACATCTTTTATTTTCCATTTATTTTGATATTAGCATAAAAATATTTTTTTCACAATAAAACCATGGATAGAATATTATTGGGTCTTGCCAAATCCATTTTCCAAAAAAATCGACAGCCGAAGTGAATATCTCGGCTGTCTAATCATCGATCCCTACAATCTGTTCACCTTAAAAAATTTCATGATCTCCGGCAGATATGTCGCGGTAAACAGTGCCGTCACTGTAAATGCCGCCGCTTTGTGCAGCTTCTTCGGAAGTGCCAGTCCCCACATGACTCCGGCAGCGCAGGCACAGAGCTTAATCATTACGAGATCCTTCCAGTCTGCATGTCTCATAAAACGGTTTGTATATCGGATTAATTTCTTCACAGCAGTCACCCCATCTCTCTGTTTGATGTTCCGGTTGTTCTGCTTTTATTTTACCACTCTTTGTAAGTGGTGTCACCGTGTCAACATATATCTGTGAAAGAAATCTTTGACCGATATTGGTTTTGAAAAATAATATCCCTGTCCGAAGTCACAGCCCAGATTTTTCAGTATATCGATCTGCCCTTCAGTTTCGATCCCCTCCGCGATCGGAATCATCCGGTTCAAGGTCCGGCACATCTGAATCACATACCGGACGAGCACCTGCGACTTTTTATTCTTCTCCAAACCGTCAATCAGGCTCTTGTCCAGCTTAATCTCATTAAAATCAATGGCAGACAGTATGGCCAGATTTGAATATTTGGTTCCGTAATCGTCCAGAGAAATCTTAAATCCCGCTCCAATAAATTCTTCTGCCTTCCGGCTCAGCTCTTCCAGCCGGATCTTGGACGAGCTCTCTGTGATCTCTATACATATTTGGGAAGGGTCCACGTCATACTTCCGGCAGACATTCAGAATTCTGTTTACGACATCTTTCTCCATTAAAGTAACTCGCGGGAGGTTAACGGAAATGGTAAGGGAGTCAGAACCCGTCTGCTCCCACTGTCTAAGAATCCTGCAGACTTCCTCCAGTACATATAAATCAACGTGGCAGATGACATTTTCCAATTCATAGATCGGAATAAATGCATCCGGCATAATCAAACTGCCGTCCTTTTGTATTTTTCTCACAAGAGCCTCTGCCCCTATGATCCTTCCTGTCTCAATTTCAACCTTAGGCTGAAGATGTACAACAAACCTTCCCTGTTCAATGTCTCTTAAGAGTTTCTTGGCAACTGCCGATCTGCGGTTGTATTCTGCGTTCAAGGTTTTTTTGTAGTATGACTGCTTTTCGATGTACATTAAGTCTTCTGCATAGCTGACCTGCTCTTTGACTCCCCGTCTTCCCGCATCCCAGACTGCTCCGATGGAAATATTCAGTTCCTCGTTGTGCTCGGTTTCCCTCCTCAGCGCTGACACCCTGCTGTGGAATTCCTCCCTGGATATTTCAGGGCAGAGCACAACATACTCAGCCCCACCGGTTCTTACAACACGGATTTTTCTTTCTTCTTTTACCTCTCTGTACTTCCATTTCTGCGGTATTTTCTTTTTTCTCTCTGTTTTTATTTTCTTCTTTTCCGCCGGCTTCTTTTCTTCTGATGAGGGTTCTTTTGGCACCGGATCCCATTTCGCTGTCAGTCTCATATTACCGTTCACCGGTTTATTAAAATCCCACTCTGTTTCTTTTCCGTTTTCATCAATATAATACCATCCGCCGAAGGTGTAGCCGGCCCTTTTTGGTGCTCCCGGTTCTTCGGCCTTCTCACCTCCATTTATCATCTGGTATTTCGGCTGAGTCTTATCCGCATAGGTCAGATTATCATAAGGAAAGTCTGAATCATTCTCCTGCTTGCCTGTCACTATGGAAAGCCCTTTTAACTGTTTTTCTGTAAAAGCCTCACCCCCCCCCCGGTTTTCCAGCCATTTCCTGTTCCCATGACTGTGATCAGAGAAACTGCAGCCAGACATCTCATCCATTGCTTTTTCATTGTTCTATCCGTCCTTTTTTGCCCTCAAGTGCACTCTTTCTTGGGTGATTTTTTGACTTTATAAGAAACTTCTATTCTGAAAAAGGTTAGAAAAAAAGGCCTTTAAAAGCCTCTTTTACTCCCTGTTAAATTCAAATATTCTTTGATCTCCTGCCTTGTCCATCAAATATAATTTAAAGTCCTCTGTCTTAGGCGGTACATAGAAGATCTCCCGGCTCGTGTCACAGGTGAGTCCTGCGACTTTCTTTCCGGATTTTCCGAGGGCATAAGTCTTCACGTAATCCACATCCCCGTCCACATAGATCGCCAAACGTCCGCCCTTCTTTTCCACCTTTGCCTGGAGTATAGAAGCCGGGGTAATCTTTTTTGGTTCAGGCTTCGGTTTGGGCTTTTGGGGAATCTTGATCCCTTCCAGATTTTTTGTCTCCATCCGCACCTGAGGAGTCTCGAAGCCTCCGAAATCAACTGCCGGAAGAGGATCTTCATGAAGCATCACAAAACCGGCTGTACCGGCTCCGACCGCAATTGCTGCTCCGAGGGCCGCCTTTTTCATGGCCACCACTCCTTTTCCCGTATTGCTTCCCGCAGTATACAAAGACCCCCTGAGAATCGGATATAAAGCAAAGAAACCAAATCCCCTGATTTTCAAAGCCTCTCTGTCTGCTTTCGGAAGGCTTTCGATCTGTTTTTTCAGATTTTTCCGTCCATGGAACAAAAGGTTTTTCACCGCGTTTACATTACAGTCCATGATCTGGGCGATCTCTTTCATCTTCAGCTGTTCCAGAGCACTCAGGATAATCGCGGCTCTCTGCTTCTCCGGAAGATTCTTTATGCACTCATGGAGGATTCTTGTCTTCTCATCCTCCAAAATAAACTTCTGAGGTTCCGGCTCCTTAGAAGACATACTCTGGATAAAATCCACCACTTCGTTTCCAAGTATGTCGGTCTGACTGTTCTTTTTGGCATTCCTAAGACAGCACCGGTATGCAATCTGCCGCTGCCATGCACAAAACGCCATATTATCTTTCAGAGCAGGAAGATTCCTGTAAATCTCGATAAAAACATCCTGTAAAATATCCTCTGCCTCAGTGGCATTTCCGCAGAAATTCAATACAAACAGTCTGGCCTGGTCGTATGTCTGCCGATACAGATATTCATATGCTCTCTCATCTCCCTGCTTTGCCCTCTTCACATACGGACAAAGATTTTTATAGAAGTTCCCGTCCCTCATCTCTCCTTATCCTTTCTCCTTCGTTCATTCTCACTATAAAATAGATTTTTCATAAATACGAAAGGAATTCATTGTAACAGCAAGTTTTTTGTACATTGCGGCAGTAACTTTTCTATGGTAAACTCTAAGTAAAATAATCTTCCGTACATAATCGCGGAGAATGGAATATAACAAGGAGGATCTCATGAAAGCCTTATTTATCATCAATCCCTCTTCGGGGAAACAAAATATTGAAGCCACACTGCAGGAAATCATGTCGACTTTGATTTTAAAACAAATCACTCCGCACATTGATGTTTTTTATACAAAGAAAAAAGATGATGCAAAACACCGGGCGGCAGCCTTAAAGCCCGGAGAATACGACTATGTTGTCTCTGTAGGCGGCGACGGTACTTTAAACGAAGTGTCCAACGGACTTGTAGTCAGCCAGAGTAATATCCCCCTGGCTATCATCTCCGCAGGAACTGTCAATGACTTTGCCACTTATATGAACCTGCCTCAGACAGCCAGGGAATTCTGCAGCATGATAAAGAATTTCCAGACGAAGAAAGTAGATATCGGAAAGGTCAATGATGAATATTTTATCAATGTCCTTGCCGGCGGCCTGCTCACCGATATTGCTTATAAAGTTCCGAAAGACAAGAAGGCAGTCCTCGGGAAGATGGCGTATTATCTGGAAGGCATCAAAGAACTTCCAAAGCAGTTTTCCAAAAACATGGTATTAAAGTATACCAGCAGTGAATTTTCAGAGACCACGGAAACCATGGTCTTTTTAGTGGCCAATTCAAAAAGTGTTGGAGGTTTCCCGACTGCCGCACCGCTGGCTTCTGTGTCAGACGGCTATCTGGACGTCCTGATCCTTAAAAAGATCGAGTTTTTAACAACTCCGGATCTGATCGTCAAATGGCTCCAGGGCAGCCACCAAAATCACCCGTCCATCGAGTATTTTCAGACGAAAGAAATCTTTATCGAACAGGCATCCACAGACAACGAGATCGCCATTGACTACGACGGTGAGATTTTGAGCGAAGGGCTCCCTGTAAGGATTTCTATCGTTCCGGAAGCGTTAAATATCCTTGTGCAGAGACAGGATCCACAGTGATCTCAGATATAAAAACCAGACAGCTTCATAAACCGGTTCCCAAACACCAGATCAAAAATCTGACGGTTGGGATACCGGTTTTTTTACTATCTTATATTACTTGACAAAGTCAATCTTTTGAATTATATTTGACTTAGTCAAATAAATGGAGGAAATCATGAATGACAGAATCATTTGCTTTTTATGTGTCAGTTCTCCGTAAGTATTTTACGCAGTATTGTACGGAAAAACTCGCAGAGATCAATGTAACTTACGGACAGCTGTTTATTCTTATTTTTGTCGGCAAGAAAGAAACATGTTCGCCCAAAGAAATATCCCTTGCCTTAAAGCTGGATGCGGGCCATCTGAACAGAACACTTTCAAAACTCATAGAAAACGGCCTGCTCAAGCAAAAGAAAAGTACCAAAGACAAACGGGCCAATATCATAAGTCTGACTCCGAAAGGCCGGGAAGCCTTTGAAATGAGCCATAATTTATTCTGGGAGTGGGACAGCGTTATCTTAAATCCTCTCTCGGACAATGAAAAACAAAATTTAATGGAACTGATGAAGAAAATAGCATTTTCGGAAGATGGGAGGTTCTGACATGGAACAGTTAAACAAATTTATCAGCCTTTTAACGGGCAGATTTCATAACTCTGAACAATATGAAACTATGAAAAAGAATGGAATTGAATTTCCTTTTGCTGAACACGTAAATACGGTCTGCAATGATAAAATCAGGAATCTGCCTCCAGCTTTCAAAGGAGTCTTCATGCTTGAAGAAACTTACTATACATCGGACGGAAAAACGCACGCATCACCCCACCTGTTTTTATTTACCGAGAGAGCTGACGGAGTGAAACTGACTTCTTATGAGACTCCCGATGGATATAAAAAAGACACATTTACCTATGAAAATTTAACCCCTGTTGATTTCAAGGATCTGAAACCATCAGAAAAATTCACACCGGCACTGTACACGGAAAAGGACAATATATGGGAAGGCGGCAGCACAAGCATGTTTTCCCCTGTGCTGAAATTCACCTTATTTGAACGCTTTTCTGAAGAGTATTTAGAAGTTTCTGAAATAATGGAAGTAAACGGAAAGAAAACTTTTGGATATGACAATCCGATTATTTACAAAAGAGCTGAACATTCTTAAAATAATGCCGGAAAAATCTTTAGAAAAGACTTTTCCGGCATTAGATATTTTTTAATAACTGATCTTGGTTGATCCCAGATCTTCATCCCCATAAGAGGCATAGATTTTATTGTTCTCGGTGTATACTTTCAGCTCGGCAGAGTCCTGATCCTTGGTCAGCAGAACAGAAAAGTCACTTAAGCCGCCGCCCAGCGGAAGCTGGTACGGAGAGAGTTTGCATGCCATCTGAGTGACCGGATTTTCCTGATTTTCAGAGAGGTCGCAGTTTAATCCCGCAAAAGGCGCCACGGATTTATAATTCTTAAAGCCATAGTCAAACAGTTTAATCGTATCCCTGTACAATTCATATCCGTTTCCCCGCAGGATCACAGAGATCAGCTCCGTTTCCCCGCGCTTTGCAAAAGTTACGAGAGTACCGCCGGCTCTGGTCGTATATCCAGTCTTTCCGCCCTCCACGCCTTTGTATAAAAACATCGTCTGTTTTACCATCTTGTGGTGGTTCCATAATTCTCTGCCCTTTTTCTCCTTGTTGGTTCCTGACATAAAATAATGGGAAGAACATGCGATCTTGCGGAACATTGGATTTTGAAGAGCCGCTTTCGTGATCAGCGCCATATCCCTGGCAGTGACATAGTGCTTATCATTGTGAAGGCCGTTGGGATTCATAAAATGAGACCCCTTGCAGCCGATCTCTTTCGCTTTCTTATTCATCAGGTCTGCAAATTTTTCGATACTGCCGCTTGTATGCTCCGCTACACCATTGCAGGCTTCATTTGCGGATTCCAGCATGATACCGTACAGAACGTCCATGAGCGGGATCTCCTCGCCGGCCTTGATGCCGATGTGAGTGCTTCCAGGCTCGATGCTGTTTACGGCATGTCTGGAGAATTTGACCGTGGAGTACAGATCATCGTTATTCTCTATCGCCACCAGGGTCGTAAGAATCTTAGTGATACTGGCCGGATAGCTTTTCTTGTCAATGTTTTTTGCATATAGGATCTTTCCGGTCTTGGCATCCATCAGTATTCCGCAGACTCCGTTGATCGACGGCTTATCGGCGTTTGTGTCTTCCTTTGTCGCAAGTCCCCTCTCTGCCGCCTTCGCCGGCACGGTCCCTGCTGTCACCAGTACAGCTGCAGTGAGCATCACCAGTAATCGTTTTACAAATTTTTTCATATGTTTTTCCTCATGATTCTTATTTGAAATTAAATGTCATAATGTATAGCTGGCGGTCCGTATAGTAAGTCACTTCCATCTTTTTTGCCCCGAAACCGGGCACTCTTTTCAGCAGATCAAAAATCTTTCTGTCGGCGATCAGCTGCCGGTGTGCCTTCTCATATTCCGTCCGGCTGCCCATCTGAAAACTGATCTGCCCCTGATTTTTCTGTTCACAGAGCTGGTTATAGATCTTCCCCAATTCAAACTGCCTGTAGTAATGATTCTGTCTCACATAATAATTGTTCTTCTTTGAACTGCATTTGGGCACCTTGAGTCCCTGATCCAGCGTGTGCCCCCGAAGAAGTTCCTCCTCTGTCATCCCAAAAAACCCTTTGGACATCTTCTGATTATTGCTTCCCCAGGTAGGGTCCACATAACAGTCAGCACCTTCGATCTGTACCAGATTCCACGCATGATTCTGTCCATTGGCCCTTCCGTACACCATCCGGCACGGGATGCCCATCTTCTGAAAAATATACTGAAGACTCTTGGCATATCCTGTACAGACGGTCTCTTCATTGACCATGCCGCTGATCAGGTTTTGATTATATTTGCTGCCCTCCCGGTAGGAGATCCTCCTGGTCAGATGCTCATAAACCGTATAGGCCTTCTCATATTCCGTCTCTTTTTTGTCTGCATAGGAAAGATACAATGCAAGATTTTTCTTCAGTTTCTTATCGTACTGTTTGGTCTGCTCTTTTGTAAAAATATAATGGGGCAGGAACACGACGTTTTTCTTCGTTCCCGATGTCTTCCATTTGATATTTCCGGTAAAGTCGAACCAGAACAGTTCAGGACAGTCGGATTCCATCTGTTTTAAAATGTCCTCCATCCGCTTTGTGGTAACCTGTTCAATCTCGATCTCTTTTTTTCTGTTGAAAATCCCGTAGTACATGAGACTGTAAACCCTTTTGCCCTCTTTTGAGAGGCTCTGATAACCGTACTTGGTCTCAAACAGGTCTTTGTGGGTCTTTTTTACCTCTGTAACAATCTTCTTTTGTTCCTTCTGGTGAATGCGGCTCTGGATCGATGACACCATATTGGGCAGCATAAAGACCAGTACCAGCAGAAGGACAGATGCAAATGCTCTCAGGACTTTTTTCATAGGCAGCTCCTACCCGATCAGCCCCAGGCGTTTCAGTCCCAGCGCCAGGCCGTCCCGGTCCGCAGGCTCCGTTTTGTATTCGGCCTGCTCAAGCAGTTCAGGGACTGCATTTCCCATGGCAACCCCGTATTGAACATAATTTAACATCTCAATGTCATTGGCGCTGTCTCCAAATGCGTAGCTGTCTTTCCGGTCGATTCCAAAGTGATCCAGCACCATTTTAATACCGGTGGCTTTATTAATTCCTGAAGGAATAAACTCTACGGAGTTTACCTCTTTATGTATGATCCCGGTCATGACGCCCCCGGTCATCTCCTCTACATAGTCCTTCTGTGCGAAATCCATGTGGTGATATGTCCATTTGTTGACTTCCTCTGCCTGTGATAACGGATAGACATAAGGGGTCGTAGTCTCTCTCAGCCTCTCTACCACCTTCAGATATAAATCATCCTGATTATCCGGGTCATAGTAACTTCCTTTGACGCCTTCCAAAATAATCCCGATCCTGCTGTTTTGTCCGTAATCAATGACCTTTTGGAGATTCTCACCGGAAACCTTGTGATTGCACAATTCCCTGCCTTCACAGATCACATGGGCTCCTGCCGCAGCGATCATTCCGTGAAAGCCCTGTTCCATATAGGATTCCGGCACCATGCCGTAAGCCCTCCCGGTACAGAGCACTACTTTGCAGCCTTTGTCCATCAGCTCAGCCACGGCTTTCTGAGCAGACTCCGGAATACCAATCCCGTCACAGTACAGAGTGCCGTCGATGTCTAAAAATACAATTTTATTCATGCTTCACTCCTATATGTTTTCAATCTGCCAGTCCACCGGTTCAATGCCGTGCTCTTTCAGAAATTCATTGGTCCTGCTGAAATGACGGCATCCGAAAAACCCTCTGGACGCAGAAAAAGGACTCGGATGAGGGGCTTCAAGTACCAGATGCTTCGGATTGGTAAGCATCCATTTTTTATTCTGGGCATTCCTTCCCCACAGAAGATAGACGATCGGGCGGTCCTGCTCGTTTAATATGCGGATCGCGGCGTCCGTGAACTCTTCCCATCCGATATCCTTGTGGGAATTCGCCTTGTGCGCCTGGACGGTCAGTACCGTATTTAACAGCATAACTCCCTGTTCGGCCCATTTGGTCAAATATCCGTTGTTCGGTATGTAGCAGCCCAGATCCTCGTGCAGTTCCTGATAAATGTTGACCAGGGACGGCGGCGTCTGTACTCCCGGCTTTACCGAAAAAGAAAGCCCATGGGCCTGTCCTACATTGTGGTATGGGTCCTGGCCTAAGATCACCACCTTCACCTTACTTAAAGGGGTCAGGTGGAACGCGTTAAAAATATCATCCGCCGGCGGAAAGATGTTCTTCTGTGCGTATTCAGCCGTCACTGTCTGATACAACTTTTTATAATACGGCTTTTTGTATTCTTCTTTCAGATGCTCAGCCCAGTCATTTGTAATCGGTGGCATACTCTGTTCTCCAATCTGTTCCTTAAATTTCTTTATAATATACGTGTGTATTATAAACTATCAGGGCCTGTTTTGCAAACCTGAGAAATGCGCAGATTCCTTTCCCTTGAATGAAAAAGTAACTTCCACCTCTATGCTGATTTTAGTCTTACGCTTCTCATTCATTTAGCGTATCATTTTTAGTAGCTCCTATCCGTTGTAGAAATGAGGTACCCATGTGTAAAAATTTCTCAGCCAATCACAAACATTTGTCCTTAGACCATCGGATCTCGATTGAAAAAGGAATTCTCTGATACAAGGGTCACAGAAATGGATACCGTTCTCGGCTGTGAGGGTTCCCGCAAAGTTTTGCTCACCTTACTCTTTACCTCCTGTTCCTTTATGATGACTTATCTTTTTGAAAGCAAAGAAGCACAGCATATGGAAGCGGTCTTTGATACCATCGAGCAGACCATCAGATTTCTCTCCTTTTCCAATGTCTTTCTTCTGATTCTGACAGATAGAGGCGGAGAATTCCAAAACCCGGATGCGTTGGAATGTGGAAAGGATAACCATATCCGTATCATGATGAGCCATATCAATAGCTCCCCACGGCAGAGCCTTGGCGATCTGTCCCCTATGGCATTGGCAAAACTCATGCTGCCCAAAGAACTGTTGGACTGCTTTGGGTTGGTTGAAATACCAGCGGATGAGATCGTATTAACACCAGTATTATTTAGAAAATAAAACCAGACAATGAATGAAAATCTGCGGATATGAGCCTCTATACATTCTTTAGCAGACAAGTGGAACTTAGTCTTACAGGTCAAGCTTCCAGTTGTCTGATTCGTATGCTCTTTTACAGAAAAATATCATTTATTGTCTGGTTCTCTTTCACTTTAAAGGATCTGCTATGATCCGTCAAACCCCAAAATACAGAAGTTAGTCTTCCGTATGGAGCTTAGGTTTACATACGGAATTTACTTTTTCACTCAACCCCGATTCCTTTCGTTTCTTTTAAAAATGCTATTTATAGCGTTGCAAAAATTTCCATTTCCCTTTTTCTTTCACATAGATCATATAATCTATTTCCGGACCATCTTTATAATGTATCTGCAATACTAATACATTATCTGAAGAATATTTTCTTTTGTCCTTTTCGCTTAAAATGCTTTCGATAAACTCTTCCTTGTTGTCTAAATCTACTTTTTTATAATAGAGGGGGTCATATGTTATTTTCTTAATAGGTTGTACAACATTATCGCTCATTCTTTCTTCGGCATCATTTATCAAATCCTGCAATTTCTTTTTGGAAATCTTAGTATTATCCTTTTCCTCTTCTGTTTGTTCCTTTTTAGTCTTTGTTCTTTCCTTTTGTTCACAGGATGACATCCCGAGAGAAAGAAGAACACAGCATATGCAAAAAAGAATTTTTTTCATAACTACCTCCTTATTTTGAAAATTTTGCACTAGAAAAAGCTATTCTTCTAATATAACATTTTGACGGACCGCCATTCTTCGATATCCATTCTTTTAATGAACGCCTTTTTTGATTATGCTGAGTAACATAAGTCAATCTCTTCTCAATTGCAGTAACGTATGTACTATGTCTATAATCATTTTTTGTTTTATTTCCTTTACTTTGCAGTACATCTCCAAATCCAATGTTAGTCAGTGTCCTTACCAATTTATTATTGTTATAGCCTTTCCCTTTTGGTCCATAAGTTTTGTCTTTGAGTGCATATTTCCAAAATGACTTTACGCTCTCCCAATTTCCAGTACCTCCTCCAATTCCTCCTTGCCAGACTCCCGGAACCATACGGACTTTGTTTTTCATATTACTTTTTGTTTTTTTCTCGTTCCCTTTCACATATCCTCCATATCCTGCCCATACACATTGTGAAATAAAATTAGTACAATCATTTCCATCTGGGACTATATAGAAAATACGTTTTTTTTCAGCATACTTTAACGCATAATCAATGCCATTCTTCCAGGAATACGACTTTGAAACTGAGCGATACTCTGGTGTTTGACGATTTTCATCTACTGTTTCTGTCAGATTTTTTAATTCTTCATTCTGAGTTTCAGAGGATTTCGTCATCTCCGCACAAGTTTGGTCAATGCTTTCTGAATTCATATCCTGACTGCTTCTGTATTTTGATAAAACTTTTTGTTTCTCCTTTACTTCGTTCTTAAAATACTCGTAATCCTCATTATTTGTATCAATAAAATAAATCTTCCATTTTCCATTTTTTTTATTCAGCTTAAAGTTGTATTTAATATCATAGTAAGCAGAATCCATGTCCTTGGCTTCCTTATAATGAAAGTCAACAGTCAGCAAAAGTTCAACCTCTGCTTTTCCATTTTTGATCTTCAACTTTTTATATTTTGTCTTTAACTTATAGTCATGAAACCCTGAACCGATATTTTTACCGCTTTTGGTATCAAATTCCAGTATCTTCTTGTAAAGATATGTATTGTCATTGCTTTCTATATAATCATCTGTGTTTTCCGGAAGGTTATAAGTGACTAATGAATCATAATAATCTGTAAAATAACGATTTACAACGGTTTTTATCTGTTGTTTGGGAGAGAGTTTTTTTGCGTTGATACTATTGTTATTAAAACCAACCAAGATAACTGCCAAAAAGCATAACCCTAGTACTGCACTTAACA
>OBWM01000162.1_pt1 | contig 52943 bp, 77 predicted proteins | sample 1538041 | NCBI WGS metagenome assembly OBWM01 (sample SAMEA2580049, study PRJEB22360) | human gut metagenome | biome: human gut; feature: human-associated habitat; material: faeces | place: Denmark | collected 2008/2010
TTTTTTATTTGGAGAGGAAGTGGAGATATGAGGTTGGAACTCAGAGAAGTGCAGAAGGCATTTGATCAAAAACAAGTTCTGAAAGGTGCAAGTTTTGTGTTTGAAAAAGGAAAGATATATGGTCTGTTGGGAAGAAACGGGGCAGGAAAGACAACACTTTTCAATTGTATCAGCAAAGAGATTTCCTGTGACGGTGAGATTGCGTTATATGACGGAGCGGATGATATTTTGGACTTTTCACAAATCGGATTTACATATGCGCATCCGATTTTACCAGAATTTTTGACAGGATATGAATTTCTCAAGTTTTATATTGATATCAATAAAGATAAGATTAAGGATAAAAAGTCAATTCCGGAGTACTTTGATATGATTAAGATCAAAGAAGAAGACTGGTACCGTCTGATTAAGGATTACTCGCATGGAATGAAAAATAAAATGCAGATGATCTGCTTTTTGATTACGAAGCCTCCGGTGATTCTGCTGGATGAGCCTTTGACTTCTTTTGATGTCGTTGTGGCGCATGAGATTAAGCAGATGTTAAAAGCGATGAAGCAAGATCACATCATTATTTTTTCGACACATGTTTTGGAACTTGCAGAGGATCTATGTGATGAGATTGTCATTTTGAATCAGGGAAAACTGGAGGCAATTGACCACAATATGATTGGGGCGCCTGAATTTGAAGAGAAGATTTTTGAGGCGCTGAAGGAGGAACAGCATGATTAATACCATCATTCAGGGAAGGATGCTTGTCTTTGTGCAGCAGGTCAATGTTCTGCTCTATTATGTGAGAAAATTACCGTTTGTCGGAGAGAAAATACCGTACCGTCTGTATGGAGAGACGGATATCAAGAAGGCGATTGGTGCCATACCGGTTGTGTTTTCCGTGATAGGTGCATTTGTTGGTACATTTTTGTACTTTTTGCTGATGATTAAGCTGCCGGCGAATTGGATTCAGGGATTTTGGGAAAAAGAAGGGATTTTTGTAGATCAAAAAGCAGTAATGGTCTACTTGTTTTTAATTTTCTCCTTTTTGCCGGGAAGTTTTTTAGTGTCAAACCTGACGGAAGGGGCAAAAAAGGATTATGTGTTGCTGCATGTGATGCGGATTCCGGCGGTACAGTATTACCGCTCCAAGATGGTACTAAAAGGAGTGAAAGATACCATCTGCTTTTTAGTACCGTTATTGTGGTTTGGATTTGGAGCGGAATCTGCGTTGTTTGTTGTATCATTGTTTTTTACACGATACATTGGGCATGCCGGAATTTTACAACACTATCGACATTCCGAGAAAAAAGGGAAAAAAGTATTTTGGAAATCTTTAGGAAAAACATTTTTAATGTTTGGAATCATATTAGCACTCGGATATGGAGTGGCGGCAGCAGTCCCAAGGTTGTTTTTTGATAGATATGTGATGGCAGAAGTTGTTGTCTTTTTGAGTTTCACGTTAGTAGGAATGTTTTGTTTCTCGAAAGTGTGGAAGTATGGGGGATATACGATTTTTGCGAAAAAGATGGTCAGCCTGAAAGATTTTTTAGAGCAGGATGATGCGGTAAAAGAGGCTCGGGCTGCAGATGTGCAGATTCAGGATAAGGATATTTCCAAAGAGGAACTGCGCTCGAGAAAATACGAGGAAAAAGAAGGGTATGACTATTTGAATGCCATTTTCTTTGAACGCCATAAAAGAATTGTTTCAAGAGCGGTCAAAAGCAGAATCATCATCATCTTGGCAGTTGGACTGATTGGGGCAGTGGCATTGTTATTTGTGGGAGAGCAGATGAAACAAAAGACATTTGAGGCGATGACACAGATGATGCCGGTCATGGTATTTGTCATGTATTTGGAGTCCACAGGTGGAAGAATTTGTAAGGCAATGTTTTTTAACTGTGATATCAGTCTGTTGAAATATGGATATTATCGGGAAGCAGATGCAATCTTGAAAAATTTTAAGATACGCCTTAGAAAATTATTGATGCTAGATGCAGTTCCGGCGGCTATAATCTGCGGGATGATTCTTCTTTGGACTCTTCTGTGTGGTGAGATACTAGCTGTTTGGAAAGTGATACCGTTGATGGCAGGCTCCTTGCTATTATCCGCATTTTTCTGTCTGTTTCATCTGTTCATGTACTATATCACGCAGCCATATACAGAAGAAAAGACGGTGAAAAGCCCTATTTTTTCGGTGGTAAATGCACTGGTGTATTTTGGATGCTATCTTTGTCTGCAGATACAGACAGGTTCATGGCTGTTTACATTGGGAGTGCTTGCTGTGACAATCATCTTTATTCCGCTGTCATATTTTTGCGTGTTTCGGTTTGCGCCGAAGACATTTAAAATTCGTTAGAAGAGGAGAAGACAATTATGAAATTTTATCTGGCGCCGTTGGAGGGGCTGACGACATATGTTTATCGGAATGTATACCATCATTTTTTCCATCCAATGGATAAATATTTTACTCCGTTTATCGTACCGCATCCAAATCGTGGATTCAAACCGAAAGAGTTGAAAGAAATTCTGCCACAGCACAATCAAGGGCTTTGTGTGGTCCCGCAGATTCTGACTAATAATGCGGAGGATTTTATCCGGACGGCACAGGAGTTTCGGGAGTATGGATATGAAGAAATTAATTTGAATTTGGGATGTCCGTCAGGGACAGTTACCGCAAAGAAAAAAGGATCCGGCTTTTTGGGATATCCGGATGAGCTGGAACGTTTTCTATACGAAATTTTTGAGCGGACAGAATCAAAGATTTCCATCAAGACAAGAATCGGGGTGGAGCATCCAGAAGAATTTGAGCGGCTTTTAAACATTTATAATAAGTTCGAGATGGAAGAACTGATTATCCATCCGAGGGTGAGGGCAGATTTTTATAAGAACAAACCAAATATGGAAGTATTTGGACAGGCAGTGAAAGAAAGCAAAAATCGGCTTTGCTACAATGGGGACCTGTTTATTAAGTCGCATTTTGAAGCGTTTGAAAAGGAGTATCCGCAGGTGGAGCGTGTGATGCTTGGGCGCGGGGTGATGGTAAATCCAGGACTTTTGAATCTGATTTGTGAGGGTAAAAGCTTAGATAAAGAAGTATTGCGTGCATTTCATGATGAATTTTACAGGAAGAATCAGGAAGTTCTTTCGGGAGACCGGGCGGTTCTTTTTAAGATGAAAGAATTGTGGTTTTTCATGATACATTTATTTGAAGGAGCAGAGAAGGCTGCCAAGAAGATCAAAAAGGCAGAAAAACGGCATGTGTATGAGGAATGTATCGAAAGGTTGTTTTCAGATTACCCGCTGAATCAAAAATTAGTAAAATAAAGAATGGAGTCAGAATCAAATTGATCTGGCTCCTTCTTTTTAAATAGAAAATGCCCAAAGATTATTAATCTGTGGAGAAAGTCGTTCGTAGCTCCACAACTTTTCACTGTTTGCATTGCTGTTTGGGTCTAAGACATGAAACTGTCCATTCTCATATCCGTTCAACACAATAAAGTGTCCGGTAGTAGTAAAATCTCCGGGACGCATACTACAGATAATCGGGTGCCCAGAAGCGAGTTGGTTTGCCATAACAGATTCATCTAATACAAGTTCCTGAGAGGTGATTCCATATTGCTTGGCGCCTATCCGCATCAGTTCCCAGCTGGAACCGGATTCCGGAACATAGAGTCCGTTGGAAGCTGCATATTGTGCAATCTTATATGGGGTGATCGTATTGTCTCCGGTCAGTCCGGATACTACCATTGCAAGGGAAGTTGGTCCGCAGCCGTTGATGGCTAGAAAATTATCCCCGTAGATTCCGTAGCCCCATCGTGTATCCCATTGAAGAAGGTGCGGAATTACCCCTTTTGTGACATCGCCGATTGTATCGGCGCAAGGCTTGTCCTTTTCAGACGGGTAATTTAGAACGAAATCAGTTGCCTCGGTATTTTTTGAGAGCAGTTCCAGCAAATCAGCAGGATACTGGTCGTAGTGGTTCACAATTTCTGCGACACGCTTGTCGCTTGCGGCCATGTTATTCAAGTTTGTCACGACATCGGAAGGCAATGAAGCAGTGTCAGATGGGATCGGTGTGAAGTCAATTTTTTTCTTTGCTTTATTTGCAGAAGTATTGTTCCCTTCGGAAGACGTTATCTTTGGAAATAATTTTTCTTTGATAGAGAATACTGTTTTTCCCAAGAGTATCAGAAAAAGCAGGGCGATGAGAAAAAAGACGCATCTTTGTATGAGAAGCTGCTTTCTTCTGCGTTTTTTTAGCGCGTTTCTTTTAGCGCGTTCTGAATCAGTGTAACTGTAATTTATATGATCTAAATTTCTTGAATCCATAAATAAAATCCTCTCTTGTACATAGTAAAAATATTATAACGCACGTAACAAAAAAAGTGTTTAATGAAAAGTGATAAATTTATTAAAATAAATTAAGATTACATTGCAGAATTTCTGCAGGTTGTGTTACTGCATGAAATTGGCTATAATAAAAAATAGTGTGGAAGAATGCCGAAAGGGGCAGGAAATGAGGAAACAAAATGCAGGAAGAAAACAAACAGATAGATCCAGGAACAATGGAAAGATTGGTTCAGGGAAATGAACAGATTGGTTACTATAGAAGTATCAGCAACTATGAGGAGGCGCTAAAGATTTCAAAAGAGATGCTGGAACTGGTGAAAGAGCTTGGTTTACAGGAGAGTGAGGCGCATGGGACGACACTTTTGAATGCGGCGACCGCATATCGAGCAGCAGGTATGTGCGAAAAGGCGATTGCGATGTACCGGGCAGCGGAACAGATTTTCAAAAATCTTGGAATTCAAGATGAGCGTTTGGCGGGACTTTATAATAATATGAGTATGGCATTTCAGCAAAAAGAAGACTATGGGACGGCAGAGAGCTGTCTTTTGCAGGCGCTTGCAATTGTTAGAAACCTTCCGGATCATAAAGTGGAAGAGGCGACAACCTATGCAAATCTGGCGTCAGTCTGCTATGAAAAGGAAGAATTTGCACAAGGGATTGAATATGTGCAGAGGGCGATTGAACGATTTGAGGAATGTGAAGAAAAAGATGCGCACTATTGCGGTGCGTTGGCACTTCTTGCACAGGGGCACTATGAGCAGGGAGAATTGGAAAAAGCAATTTCGGCCTATACAGAAGCATTGCGGGAGATTTTGGCGCATTTTGGGAAGAATGAGTCTTATGCAATGACTTGTGAAAACTGCGCAATTGTGCTTTCGAAAGCTGGATTTGCAAAAGAGGCAGAGTATCTGAAAAAAGAGGCGAAAGAAACTTATGAGAACATACGAAGACCGAAAAAAGAGATTTCAGGTCTCGAATTGTCAAAATGCTACTATGAGACTTACGGGAAAGCGATGCTAAAAGAGCAATTTCCAGAATATGCAGATCGTGTGGCAGCAGGTCTTGTCGGGCATGGCTCAGAGTGTCTAGGGTTTGACGACATGTGGTCAAAGGACCATGATTTTGGACCGGGATTCTGCCTTTGGCTTACAGAGGAAGACTATGAAAAAGTAGGTCAAAAGATGCAGGAAGCATATGAGGCGCTCCCGAAGGCTTTTATGGGTTATCCGGCACGGAATACTTCTAAGCGAGGAGGCGGACGTGTGGGAGTGCTAAGTATTCCTGAATTTTATGAAGAGTTTACCGGAAACGGTGCATGGAGTGAGATGGAAGACGAAAAACTTGCCATGGCAGTGAATGGGGAGGTGTTTGATGACCCATTGGGAGAATTTTCGGCAATTCGGGAACAACTGCAAAATGGAATGCCATTTGCTGTTTGGAAACGAAGACTTGCAAATGCCGTTGCGCTGACAGCACAAGCCGGGCAGTATAACTATGGAAGATGTAAAAAACGAAATGATATTGTAGCAGCAAATCTTGCGCTAGACGAATTTGTGCGGGAAGGAATGCGGACAGCATATCTTTTGAATCGAAGGTATATGCCGTATTATAAATGGGCGTGGAGAGGTCTTGAAAATCTAGAACGCTTAAGTGAATTGAAACCGCTGTTTGAACAGGTACTTTCTTCAGAAGGAGAACGGGAGAGCGTGGTGGAAGAAATTTGTGCAAGGCTGTTAGAAGAACTGAAACGACAAAACCTGACATATGGGGAGGAGACGTTTTTGGAATTGCATGTGGAAAGAATTTTGGAGGCGAAAGAAGAGATGAATCCGATAGTAGAACAAATTGTAGAAATGGAGTGGGAGATGTTTCAAAATGTGAGAAATACAGGCGGGCGTGCTGCGTGTCAGGATGATTTTGAGACGTTTGATGTGATGCGCAAAAGCCAGTTTTTGACATGGGATCTGCCTCTTTTGGAGAGTTACTGGCAGGATCTTCAAGAGGGAAAAGCGCAGGGAAGAAATCTGGTGATGGAAAAGTATGCTTATATGATGGAGTCTACAGCTCCAAAAGAATACGAAGCGATTGCCACGGGACTTCCGAAGATTTCAGAAGAAAAACAGGCTATGGTTGAGCAGATTGTGGCGATTCAGGTTGGATGGCGAGAGGAGTTTGCTGAAAAATATCCGCACCTGTCCGGACAGGCAAGAATCATCCACACATCGGAAGATACACTGTATGATATTTCTTTTGAGACTTATCTGCGGGGAGAACTTAAGACATATTCTATGCAGACATTGGTGCTCTATGGAAGACGTATTGTGGCGTTTGTGCAGGAACAAAAAAATATGACAGAAGAAATCATGCGCTATACAACGGCATTTTATGGATATAAAACGTTGGAAGATGCAGAAATAAAATAGGAGTGAGAGAAAAGTGAAAAAGGATACGTCGTACGTTCTAAACAGAGCGGAACGATTTCATATGGTGTTGATTGGAGAAGGTCTTCTAGTTGGAGCAGTGGCGGGGGGAATTGTGCTGCTATACCGGCTTGTGCTGGCATATGCAGGAGAGTGGCTGCAGATGATTTTGCATTATGCAAAAGGTTCTCCGGTCAAGATGTGTTTGTGGTTCGTTATTTTGGTACTGTTTGCGGTTATTGTAGGCTTGATTGTGAAGTGGGAGCCGATGATCTCAGGAAGTGGAATTCCACAGCTTGAAGGAGAGATGATCGGGAAACTGAATCAGCGGTGGTATAGAGTGCTGCCAGCAAAGTTCTTAGGAGGATTTTTATCTTTGTTTGCCGGACTTTCTCTTGGAAGAGAGGGCCCGTCCATTCAGCTTGGCGCAATGACGGGAAAAGGAATTTCCAAAATGCTTGACAGGGGAAAGACAGAAGAAAAATTTTTGCTGACTTGTGGTGCCAGTGCGGGACTATCTGCGGCATTTCATGCACCTCTTGCAGGGGTGATGTTTTCACTTGAAGAAATTCATAAGAATTTTTCAGTGTCTGTGCTCGTGTCTGTCATGACCTCATCGATTACGGCAGATTATATTTCTTCAAAGGTATTTGGACTGGATCCGGTATTTCAATTTGATATTGGGCATGCATTACCACAGAGTTATTATTGGATGATTCTGCTGCTTGGTGTCATCCTTGGTGTGATGGGAGCTTTTTATAATTGGTTTACGTTAACTGTACAAGGACTTTATAAAAAGACAAAAGGATTAAACGAAATCACAAAAGTTATGCTCCCATTTTTGTTAGCGGGTGTTTTGGGATTTATCATGCCGGAACTTCTTGGAAGTGGGCATAATCTGATCGATGCTTTGACCCATGGAGAGTTGGCTCTTACAAGTGTTGTTTTTTTGCTTGTCGCAAAGTTTGTGTTCTCTGCCATTTGTTTTGGCAGTGGTGCACCTGGAGGAATATTTTTTCCGCTTCTGGTGTTAGGGGCATTTATCGGCGGTATTTTTGGAATGGTCGGAACGACATATTTCGGAATGAGCCCGGAGTATATCAATAACTTTGTCCTGCTTGCTATGGCCGGGTATTTTACTGCGATAGTAAGAGCGCCGATTACCGGAATTATCTTGATTTTTGAGATGACCGGATCGCTAAGTCAGATGCTGTCGCTGTCAGTTGTCTCGATTGTGGCATATGTGGTCGCAAGTTTGATGAAATCAGAGCCGATTTATGAAAGCTTGCTGGGCAAACTTTTGAAAAATCGGGGGGAAGAGCAGGTGAAAACAACGAGTCAGAAGATATTATCTGAGCATGTTATCATGCATGGCTCTTTGTTGGTACATAAAGCGGTAGCGCAGATTGACTGGCCAAAACACTGCCTTTTAGTTGCGATTAAGCGTGGCGAAAAAGAGATCATCCCAAAAGGAGGGACTATTTTGTCCGCAAGCGATGTGATTGTTACGATAAATGACGAGAGGGATTTTTCTTATGTACATGAGAAAATGGAGGCGTTGTGTGCAGAACAAATACAGGAGTAAAAATAGCATCGGTTCACAGAGTTGTGTACCGATGCTGATTTTTAACTTGTCCGTGTGAATTCTGTCTTACATTTTGGACAGGTAATGCAGATACGTCCTTTTCCTTTTGGAATACGGATCTTTTGTTTACATGTCGGACAAGTATAAATATGATGTGTTTTCCGCTGCTGCATGTGTGATTTTTCACGCTGGAATCTTGCTAAAAGCTTATTCTTTATCTGTAAGAATCTCATATTTTCCTGATACCGTTTGCTATGGTTCTTTGAGAACACACGGTAATAGGTATAAATGAGTAAAAGCAGTGTCCAGGAATTCAAAACGACGCTATGAAAAAACAAATCTATGGCACAGAAGAAAACAGTCACTCCAAGCAAAAATTTGGAAAATGAATCGATGCCATAGCGTCCCATCATAAAATGTTGTAATTTTTCCTTCATATTGTTCACCTCTGAAAGTATCATAGCATGTTTGGATGGGAAAAAATATGGTTTAAATATAAATAAAAGTTAAAATTTTCTAAAAGGATAGCAAAATAGACTGTGCACGAAGAAAGCTTTATGATATAATAATGAAACACAAGAGGAAAAAATAGAATAAGGAGCAGACATATGAAAAGAGTGTTATTAAAGCTGAGCGGGGAAGCTTTAGCAGGAGATAAAAAGACTGGTTTTGATGAGGCAACTTGTATCGGGGTTGCCAATCAGGTAAAGCAGCTGGTAAACGATGGAATCCAGGTCGCAATCGTGACAGGCGGCGGGAACTTCTGGAGAGGAAGAACAAGTGAGACGATCGACCGCACAAAGGCAGACCAGATTGGAATGCTTGCAACGGTTATGAACTGTATTTACGTATCTGATATTTTCAGACATGTTGGAATGAAGACAGAGATTTTCACACCGTTTACATGCGGCGCATTTACAAGTCTGTTTTCAAAAGACGCAGCAGTTGAGGCGTTAAACAGTGGAAAGGTTATTTTCTTTGCAGGAGGAACAGGACATCCATATTTTTCAACAGATACAGGAGCAGTTCTTCGGGCGATTGAGATTGAGGCGGATGCAATGCTGCTTGCAAAGGCAATTGACGGTATTTACGACAGCGATCCGAAGTTGAACCCGGATGCGAAAAAATATGATGAGATCACAATTCAGGAGACGATTGACAAACGTCTTGCGGCTGTAGATCTTGCGGCGTCTATTTTATGTATGGAGAATAAGATGCCGATGTTAGTCTTCGGATTGAATGAAGAAAACAGTATTGTTGAGACAATGAAAGGTACATTCACAGGAACAAAAGTGACAGTATAAGAGAGATTTTGGAGGATATGATTATGAACGAAAAATTACAGGTATATGATACAAAGATGCAGAAAACATTACACAGTCTGGATGCAGAGCTTGCAACAATCCGTGCAGGGCGCGCTAACCCACACATTTTAGATAAGCTGACAGTAGATTATTATGGTTCAGCAACACCGATTCAGCAGGTGGCAAATATCTCTGTTCCAGAGGCTCCCCTGATTCAGATTTCACCCTTGGGAAAAATCTAATCCTTCGTATGATTCAGATTCAGCCATGGGAAAAGAGTATGGTAAAAGAGATTGAAAAAGCAATCCTGATATCAGATATCGGAATCAATCCGACAAATGACGGTACAGTAATTCGCCTTGTGTTCCCGGAACTGACAGAAGAACGAAGAAAAGAACTTGTAAAAGATGTTAAGAAAAAAGGTGAGGCAGCAAAAGTTGCAGTCAGAAATATCCGTCGTGATGGAAATGACGCATTTAAGAAGTTAAAAGGAAGCGATGTTTCTGAAGACGAGATCAAAGGATTAGAAGAAGAATTACAAAAATTAACAGATAAATACATCAAAGAAGTAGATAAATCAGTAGAAGCAAAATCAAAAGAAGTTCTTACTGTTTAAGAGATAAGATGAGCAAGAAGATAAGTGAGGAATGCTAAGATGCAGACTTTGCTTATCTTCTTTGACAGTATGCACCAAAAGAAAAGGAGGACGTTGTATGAACGTACCACAGCACGTGGCGATTATTTTAGATGGAAATGGTCGTTGGGCAAAGAAAAAAGGGATGCCAAGAAACTATGGGCATGCACAGGGAAGCAAGAATGTGGAGCGCATCTGTGAAGAGGCATATAAGATGGGAATCAAATATCTGACAGTCTATGCGTTTTCGACGGAGAACTGGAGCAGACCGAAAAGTGAAGTGGATGCATTGATGAAACTTCTCAGAAATTATATGAAGACCTGCCTGAAAACGGCAGAGAAAAACCGTATGAAAGTCCGGGTGATTGGCGACAAGACCGCCCTGGATGATGATATTCGAAAAAGAATCGATGAGCTTGAGGAAGCGTCAAAGAATAATGATGGATTGAATTTTCAAATTGCATTAAATTACGGAAGCCGTGATGAGATGATCCGTGCGATGAAAAGGATGTGTACAGACTGTGAGGACGGACGCTTGCATGCAGACGAAATCAGCGAAACAGTATTTGAACAGTATTTGGATACACATGATATTCCGGATCCGGATCTTCTGATCCGCACAAGTGGGGAACAGCGGTTATCGAACTATTTGTTATGGCAGCTTGCGTACAGTGAATTTTATTTTACAGATGTATTGTGGCCGGATTTTACGAAAGAGGAATTGAAAAAAGCCATTGAGCATTATAATAGTAGAGACAGACGTTTTGGGGGCGTGAAGGAAGGAGAAGAATAGATGTTTAAGACAAGATTACTGAGTGGAATTTTGCTTGTCCTAATCGCATTGGTGACAATCATCAGTGGAGGTGATATCCTGTTCGCAACAGTGCTGCTGATCAGTCTGATTGGAATGAGTGAATTATATAAAGTGCTGAAAGTGCACAACACATTACTTGGTGTGGTAGGTTATGCGGCGTGTATCGTCTATTATGGGATGATCCGTATGGGAAGAGCTGATATGGTGACATTACTTACGATTGCATTTTTAGTTGCCATTATGGCGGTGTATGTATTTTCATATCCGAAGTATCGATCAGAACAGATTATGATTACGTTTTTCGGACTGTTTTATGTGGCAGTGATGTTATCTTATGTTTACCAGACGCGAGAGCTTACACAGGGGGCATATTTAGTGTGGCTCATTATCCTTTGTTCATGGGGATGTGACACTTGTGCTTACTGTGTCGGAATGCTGATTGGAAAGCATAAGATGGCGCCGAAGCTCAGCCCGAAAAAATCTATTGAGGGCGGTATCGGGGGAATTCTCGGGGCAGCACTTTTGGGAGTAATTTATGCACTTGCAATCAATCAGTTTGCATCAGGAGCGGACGCAAATGCGTTAGAATATGCGGTTATTTGCGGTGTTGGCGGAATGATTTCCCAGGTGGGAGATTTGGCTGCATCTGCTATCAAGCGTAACCATGATATTAAAGATTACGGAAAACTGATTCCTGGACACGGTGGAATTTTAGACCGATTTGACAGTGTGATCTTTACAGCACCGATTATTTATTATATGGCGGTCGCATTGATGCGATAAAAGAAAGGATGTTTCATGAAGAAAATAGCAATACTGGGATCTACAGGATCCATAGGAACACAGACGTTAGAAGTTGTCCGAGAAAATCAGGATATAGAGGTACTTGGACTTGCGGCAGGGAATAACATCAAACTTTTGGAGAGACAGATTCGGGAATTTCATCCGAAGATGGCGGCAGTATGGAGCGAGGAACGCGCAAAAGAGCTGCGTGAGAATGTGAAGGATCTGAATATCAAAATTGTGTCAGGCATGGAGGGACTCATTGAACTGTCTGTTATGGAAGAGAGTGAGATCCTTGTGACTGCGATTGTGGGAATGATTGGGATTCGACCAACAATTGAGGCAATCAAGGCAGGAAAAGACATTGCACTTGCGAACAAAGAGACACTGGTGACAGCGGGACATATCATTATGCCGCTTGCAAAAGAATATCAGGTGGCGATTCTTCCAGTGGACAGTGAACACAGCGCCATTTTTCAGTCTCTTCAGGGGGGACAGGAGAAAGCGCTTCATAAGATTCTACTGACGGCATCGGGCGGACCTTTCCGCCAAAAGACAAGAGAAGAACTTCTCAATATTCAGGTCGAAGATGCACTGAAACACCCCAATTGGGAGATGGGAAGAAAGATTACAATCGATTCTTCTACATTGGTTAACAAAGGTTTGGAAGTCATTGAAGCAAAATGGCTTTTTGATGTGTCACTTGATCAGATTGAGGTCGTTGTGCATCCGCAGAGTATCATTCATTCGATGGTGGAATATGTGGACGGCGCGATCATTGCGCAGCTTGGAACACCGGATATGAAACTGCCGATACAGTATGCATTATATTATCCGGAGAGAAGATTTCTGCCGGGAGACAGATTGGATTTTGCAGCATTGTCAAAGCTGACATTTGAAAAACCGGATATGGAGACGTTCTATGGACTTCGTCTTGCATTTGAAGCGGGAAAAGAGGGAGGATCACTTCCGACGGTATTCAATGCGGCGAATGAACTTGCAGTTAGTAAGTTTTTGGAGCGAAAGATTAAGTATCTGGAGATACCAGAGATTATCGAGCATTGTATGCAGGCACACAAAACGATAGCAGATCCATCGGTAGATGAGATTTTACAGACGGAACAAGAAGTATATGAACAGATAGAAAGCAGGTGGTAAAATGGGAATTATACTTGCAATATTGGTGTTCGGACTGATTGTGACAATCCATGAACTGGGACATTTTTTGCTGGCGAAAAAGAATGGAATCCATGTGGAGGAGTTTTCTATCGGAATGGGTCCCCGCCTGTTCAGCAAAGTAGCCGGAGATACAAGGTATTCGATCAAACTGCTTCCAATCGGAGGCTCCTGTATGATGGGCGAAGATGATGTGGAGGATATGTCCGAGGGAAGTTTTAACACAAAGCCTGTCTGGGCAAGAATTTCTGTTATTGCAGCCGGACCGATTTTTAATTTTATATTGGCATTTATTTTTGCGGTAATACTGGTTGCGTGGGTTGGCTATGATAAACCGGTGATTTCAGGTGTGACACCAGGATATTCTGCGGAGGCAGAAGGAATGCAGGCTGGAGACCAGATTCTTAAGATGAATGGAAAGAAAATTAATGTTTGGCGTGAGGTGCTTTACTTTAATGTATTCCATCCGGGGGAAACGGTAGACCTCACATATGAGCGAGATGGGGAAAAACATGAGGTGACAATTACGCCTCAAAAAGATGAAAACGGAGCATACAAACTAGGGTTGATGTCTCCTGGCAAGAACGAAGAGGCGAATCTGTTCACGGCGTTGCAGTATGGGGCTTATGAAGTGAAATTTTGGATCTGTACCACTTTAGAAAGTTTGAAGATGCTTGTCACCGGGCAGGTGGGAGTTGATCAGCTATCCGGACCCGTGGGTATCGTTGACATGGTCGGAAATACGTATGAGCAGAGTAAATCATATGGATTATCGGTTGTGATTATAGAATTGATGAATATTGCCATTTTATTATCAGCCAACCTTGGTGTGATGAATCTGATACCATTTCCGGCATTGGATGGCGGAAGACTTGTGTTTTTGTTTATTGAGGCGATACGAGGCAAACGAGTGCCGCCGGATAAAGAAGGTATGGTGCATTTCGCGGGATTGATGCTGTTGTTTGCGCTGATGATATTCGTGATGTTTAACGATATAAAGAGATTATTTTAACAATTGGGGACGTAGTAAAATTGAATTTTACTACGTCCCCAATTGAACATACCCCTGTCCCTAATTGAAGGTGTTGCCTTACACGAGCTCAGCAATTCTGGAGACTCCTACGTAAATTTCGGAGATTTTATACCATGTGCGATAATCGACTGTTCCCGTTTCAGGGAGTCCAAAGACGGATTGGAATTTTCGCACAGAGGCAGCAGTCGCAGGACCATAGATGCCGTCCACAGCAACTTTTGGAATTGCAGGATAGGCACCGGCAATCACATTGAGTTGTTCCTGCATCTGACGAACTTTGTCCCCGGAAGAACCATTGGAAAGGGTATAGCCAGGCCACGAGGAAGGTACGCCGGAAATTTCCTGAGCAGTATTAATGTACATATTGTCACCGTAGTAGTAGCGCAGAATTTCAATAGGTGAGTATCCTTGGTCGCCGAGTGCCTTAGAACCCCACTGTGTCAACCCAATTGCAAGAACATACAACCACTGCAAATCCTTGATTTTACTGAGGTTTTGCGAGATAATAGTAAGCATTTAGTGTGTCATTTTCTTTGTCGTAAACATACTTATCCACAATGGTCTTTAACATTTCATTCTTTTGCTGATCAGTATAATCGGACGAGGATACCACTTCATAAACATTCTGAATTTTCTTTAACATGATAGCTTTATCGTCGGAAGTATCCATATCTACAGATTCAAGTTCATATATTTTTTGTTGTATTTCATCTCTTTCACGCTCAATAATTTCTCTGTTGTGTTTATATTCTTCAATGGTGTCAATGCCTTCTCGGTAAGCTGTTTTTATCCTTTGTTCCTTAAGTGCGATTTGTTGCAGCTGTTCCTCTAAGAGAGCTTTTTCATCAACCTGTTCCGTCTGTTCGATAACTTTGTATTCGAATGAAAGTGTTTTCGTGTCCAGTATTTCTTTCAGCGAAGATAAGACAGCCGGCTCTAATTTCAGAGAACTCACATTACTCGGAATCAAGCATTTCCCCTTACTGTAACCATAGCAAGTAAAATATGCGTAGTTAGCGCCGTTTGATTTTTTAACCACTCGTTTTGCAATCATGGTACGCCCGCAATGTGGACATTTGAGAAGACCACTAAGCCAATGACGATAGGTAGAAGAGGGGCGCGCTCCCCTAGGGCGGTAAGTGGATTTGTAACGATCTTGTGCTGCATCGAACAACTCTTTGCTTATAATTGGTTCGTGATGCCCTTCTGTTATGATCCACTCATCTTTATCTTTTATTCGGTTGGTTTCATTCTCCGTTCTGTTCCATCGTATCATACCACAATAAGTTGGATTCTGAATTATGTAGTCGATGGATCTAGCTTCAAATGACTTTCCGTGAGATGTTTTGTAGCCGAGACTATTTAGATATCGTGCAATGTCAAAGTAGCCTTGCTTTTCATACACATATTTTTGAAATATAATGCGTACAATCTTAGCTTCTTCCGGAACAATTATTGGTGGTTCTCCCTTAACCGCAATCTTATATCCGAGTGGCGGTCTTGCTTGGTATCCGCCACGTAGAGCCTTCTCTGTCATTCCTCTTGTTACTTCTCCGGAAAGTCGAATGGAATAATATTCATCCATCCATTCAATAATACGTTCGATCAGTGAACCAAATGGACCGTCAATAAGGGGTTCTGATACGCTAATGACATCTACATTGCATTGCTTTCTGAGAAGTGATTTGTAAACAACGCTTTCTTCTTGATTTCTTGCAAATCGGCTGAATTTCCACACAAGTATAGAATCGAATGGCGCAGGCTTGGTCTTAGCCAGTGAAATCATTTTCTGAAATTCAGGACGTTTATCAACCTTGCGTCCGGAAATTCCGGTTTCGATAAATATGTAATCGCTTGACACGAGAATGTCGTTTGCTTTTGCGTATTCCAAAAGAAGTCGCTTCTGCGCATCGGGGGACAGTTCGTCTTGCATGTGTGTACTTACACGTATATATAATGCTCCTGTTTTCATTCATATCACCTCGTCTATATATATTAAAAAAATGTATAAAAATAACACCCAACGAAAATATGTTCCGTTGACGGGTGTTTCCGAAGATGATACAATATATTTGTTCAGAATTACTGTACATCTTCGGGTGTATTAGCCGTCTCTATGTAAAGTAGGGACGGTTTTTTGTTGTCTTATGTAAGCATACTATTTTGTTGTGCCCCGAACTGTGTCGGGGCAGTTGCTAAAAATTAATTTAAGTCAATGTATCCAGCAACAACGCTAGGTATAGTGATATTTCCTCCCATAGTTGATTGGTACGTGTATAATCCCGTTGATGTTCCGTAAAATGTTACAATATCATCTTCAAGGAATCTGCTTTGGTTATCTTGATAATCATAAGTTACAAGGACAGTGTCTTCCCATAATCCATAATCGCCTTGTGTTACATTAATTCTGTATGTTGCAGACGTACCATCATCTATTACTTGGACGATTTCACCTGTAAATTTTACGTATTGTCCTATGTAAGAATCCGGTGTACGTGCTAAATCTTCATACGGAATATCCTGGCATTGCGCTTTAAATGTTTCAGGCGATAGTGTAGTGCATTTTACATTTAATACACACGAAACACCATTATATTCTATAGTTACGTTGCTTTCCTGCTCTGCTTCTAAAGTAGCAGGTGTTGAAATCGTAAAGTCAGTAACAGTGTTGGAAGTCCCATCATCATATGTAGCTGTAACAGTGATGCCTTTATTGTTAGGATCCAATACAGTACCTGCCTCAGTAGAGCCATTGTATGTGGCAGAAATACTTGCAACAGTCTTTTCTTTTTTATTGCCGGTATCTGAAACTATTGTTGAGTTATCACTTTTAGTATTTACGGATTCATCATCAGATATATATAATCCAATACCCAAAAGGATAAACAATGCTGTAATAATGATTTTCACAACAGTATTCCAATTTTTTCGATTAATCCACATCAAGCATAATCCAACAGGCCAAAATAGAATCAGCATTAGTACAGTGAACCAAGTTTTCTGATACCATTTTGTTTTAGGCAATTCTGTAGCGTTTGCGCGATTCGTATAAGAACCACTATTATAATTGTACGCTTGATATTGCGATGTAAAGTTTTGAGAATTAATATTCTCATTATTTTGTGCGGAAGAATCAAATCCGCAGTTGGGACAAAATTTTGAATCAAATTCTGTTCCGCAGTTAGGACATTTCATAATATCCCCCTCCTTCTCTCTTTCTTTTGTGTTTATATAAACGCCGTAGCGGTTATATCATTTCCATTATTTACCTGTAGATTTTCAGTTTTTGCAAGGTTAAAATAATTACATTATGAAAATCTTGCTTGATAAAATTATGCTAAGTAAAAACTTAACAATTCGTCAAGTATCAAATCTAACTGGGATTTCAAAATCATCAATCCAGCGGATTATGAATAATGAAATTTCCCCGTCAGCTGACACTCTTGAACTTCTTGCCAAAGGTCTAAAAGTACGAATTTCAGACCTTTTAGACTCTCCATATAAATAAGTGTCCCACATCTGGGACAAATCCCAAAAACCGCGTTAGATTTCCGTTAGTCATGTGTATATATAGTAAAAGGGCAAATAAAACAACCCTTTTAAGAACAAATGTTCGAAAAAGTTCTTGAAATAAATTACGAAGAGTAGTATTATTTAAACAAGGAATTTCGAACGTGCGTTCAAGTACACAAAACGCAGGAGGGAATACATACCATGAACACAACAGACATCAAATCACAATTACTCGAATTAATCAATCAAATAGAAGATGAAGAAACGCTTCTATTTATAATTGAGATTATCAAAAGACTTAAGGATTAGGGAAAACCTAGTCCTTTTCTTTTGTCAAGTCTTCTGCAATTTTCTCCAGCACTTTCCACTCATTTTCATCGAGCTTTGCGAGTGCTAAAAGCAACCTTTCCTTAAAAGAGTCTTTTTCCCCTTTAAATAAATCAGTCGTAAGTTGTGCGATTTGTTGTGTTCTATTTAAAGCTATAAACATTTCTCCTTCGCCTGTGCGAAGCCATTCTTCGTTTACATTGTACTTATTACATAAATCAGAAACGACTCTATCGCTTGGAACTGCTTTTCCTATTTCATATGTAGCAATCGTATTTCTTTTTAAGCCAAGCTTATCGGCAAATTCTTGTTGAGTTATTCCTAATGATTTACGCAGTTCCTTTATACGTTCTTTCATTTGTGCACCTCCTATCTAATTCGGATTATAAACCACATGCGAATAAATGTCAATTATAAAATGTTGAAAAATCAACAAATGGGTATTGACAAAGTTGAAAAAACGACGTACAATAGTCGTACAACAACAAACAAAGCGAGGTGCAATATGGATAAAAAAGAAAAAATCGAGACCATTTCCTGTGAATTGTTAAGAATTTGTGCAGAAAAAGGTCTCAGCATTAATGAAATGTTTGAACTTTCCAGAGTATTTCCTAAAAAAATTAGGGAACAGATTGATTTACTGGAAAGCAGTACAAAATTTACAACAGATTTTGATTCAAATATTCAAGAATAGTCAAATAAATATCTGCGTAATTCATTGAGAAATCCTTTAAATCATTTATCTGGGTATTGTGGATTTCAACAATATTACGATTTACCTGTCCTTGAATATAAAGAAGTGCTAAATCATGTGCACGTTTTTCATTATCAGTCATAACAGATTCTCCTTTCATAATTATTCCGACTGGTACTCGGTAATTAAATTATAGGAGAAATAAAATGAACTGGCAATAAAGTATTAGAGAGAGGAGTGAGAAAATGTCAGAAAGAGAGAAAAAAATCATCGAATCCATTTCAGAAGCACTTCCGAAGATGTCCGAATTTGATAAGGGATATTTTTTGGGCTCTGCGGAACGGATGGTCTCTGAAAAGGAAGAAGTTGAGAAAGAGAATAATGATAAGAAAACAGGATAGGAGGTGAATAGTATTGAACAGATTAATCCAAATTGGGAATCAACAGATTTCAGTAAAGGAATTTAAAGGTCAGAGAGTAGTTACCTTGAAAGATATTGACCTTGTGCATGAAAGACCTGAAGGAACTGCACGAAGAAATTACAACACTAATAAGAAGCATTTGATTGAAGGTGAGGACTACTTCGTACGAAATTCGTCCGAAGCACAAAATGAGTTTGGTATTACAGCTCCAAATGGTTTGGTACTTATGACAGAACAAGGATATCTTATGTTAGTCAAATCGTTTACAGATGATTTGGCTTGGAAAGTTCAACGTCAGCTAGTGAATACATATTTCAAAGCAAGTGACTTTATGAAAAATCTTTCTACAGAAATGAAAGCAATTCTTATGCATGATGAAAAGATTGTGAAAATCGAGAACAGAATGGATAAGTTAGAATTTGACATTCCTCTGTATGGAAGCGAAGCAGACGAACTTTCAAACCATGTGAAACGAAAAGGGGTGGCAGTTCTTGGAGGAAAGAAGTCAGAGGCATACAATGACAACAATATCCGTTCCAAAGTATACCGAGATATTTACGACCAAATCAAAAGAGAGTTCGGTATTTATTCAGATGATGGAAAACCAAAATCATACAAAGCATTGAAGCGTAAGTATCTCTATGAAGCTCATGAATGTATTGATATGTATGAAGTGCCTACATATTTGAAAGAAATGATTGATAATGCAAATGCACAGATTTCATTAAATGAAATTGCGTAGCCGATTACTTCGGAGTAAGTATTGAGTATTTCTTAGAGTAGAAAGCGGGGTGAAGAAGGTGTACGAAGCATTTGTACATACAAAATACTATCCAAATAAAGAACCTAAAGCAATGGTAAGCTTTGAACTTCCGGAAAAAGACTGGGAAGAATTAGAGAAAACAGATGCATGGCAGTCTGTGGAGAGATTTTTAGCAAGAAAAAGGAATGGGATGCCGAACAAATTTGAAGCATTAAAAGCAGTTACAGATATAAGGAAATTTTCTGAATTGATGTATGACATTCTAAAGGATAAGAAAAATCCAAAAGAGATTGAACAATTCCTTTCAGAAGAGTTTTCAGAGGAAGGGCTACAGACATTGGAATCCATAGCCCAAAGTGGTTATCCATTATCTTTTGAGCGTAAGCAATAATAGCAACCGTTGCCGCCATATGGTGAAAGAAAAGCAGCTCTTAATCGAGCGTCTTCATAACTTGCACAATTTATGACATTTTCAGGTTTTATTTCATCTATCTGGCAATTTGTCGTCTCATTGTCCAGGTCATGAATTTCACCAGTTGCTCTGTTTAAAACATAGCGATTTCCGTTAAATGGTGATTTGTAACGTCTCATGATAATTCTCCTTTCGTAATACTCGGACATGGCAGTGTCCTGTATCTAAAGTATAGGAGATTTCGGTGGACAACGCAACAAGTACAAACAGCGGTACATACATTTAAGAGAGGTGGTGCAAGTGAAAATAAAAAATTTCATCTATATAGATGGAAAGCCAGTAGATATTTCTACGCTCACAGAAGAGGAGAGAAAAGAAATTTCAAACCAGCTGAATGAGAAAGCTGCAAAGCAAATAGGGTACGAAAGAACCGCTTAGGCGGTAAAGGAGGTGATGGACAAGCAGTGACATACAAAGAGTACCAGCGTTACAAACGCAACAAAAAATAGAGCAAAGAAAAGGAGAAGGAAAGATGGAGGAAATTAGAACAGAGGAGCAGATGAAGGAGATTCAGAATGCGATTACGTATTATCACGAACTGCTTGAGCGTAATGAGATGTTAGAGAAGAGAAATCAAGCAATGCTGAAAAAGATACGACAGGAAAAGAGGGACAAACTCAAAGCCGAGTTATGTTGCAAAGTATACGCAATCATAGCAGTTGTGGCTACGATATTTGGATTTGGAATGGCGGTTGGAAGATGCCTTGCATTTTTAACTACAATGGGATTCTAAAAAAGTGCCCAAGGTTTGCAGACCTTTTTTCGGGCACAAGTTTAAAAACACAATTAAATTGTAGAGGATTTTGGAGGGAAAGTCAAATGAATTTGAGACAGTGGGTATTAAAACAGTCTGTTTTATTTAAAGAAATGGAACTGTACGAAAATTTCGATGAGAATATTAAGATATGCACAGGTATTACAAGGGGCGTACATGTGTACGAAGGCTTGGAAGATATGGCGATAGCGGTAGGGGCTAATCTATACATAAACAATTTGGGGCGCGTCGCTTTTAAGTATAACAATGTTGAGTTTTTCCAACTAGATTAGGTGATAAGCAATGCATAATTACATATGTGAGGAATGTGGTGCTTACCTTGATCCAGGTGAAAAATGTGATTGCATAGCAAAACGTAAGGAGACAGAGGAACAATACGAACAATTGCTTAAGCAGGAAAAAGACGGGCAATTTACATTAAAGGAGTTGATCGCATGTACATAGGCATTGCCGGACAAGAAAAAGGGACATGCATAAATGATTGTGACGCTTATCGATACGCATTAGAGCAGATGCAATGGAGCGATGAATTGAGAAAAGAGTTTGTCGAGTGGTTTTACTCGGGAAACTATGTGCACGAGGAGGAAGAAAATGCTTAAAAGTTATGATGAGCTTAGAAATATAGATGTAAAGCCATATTGTGAGAAACGAGACGGGTTACTGTATCTGAATTGGGCTATGTGTATTGACTTGCTTCGAAAAAATGGAGCCACGAAAGTTTACTGGGAGCCAATTCCAAACGAAAAGTCAGGCGGAAGCCTTAGAATGTCTGATGCTGTTTTTACAGATTCCAAAGGGAATACAAACCGCTGTTACGAGACACGCATTCGAGTGATCATCGATGATAATGAGTACGAGATGCAGACGCCTGTAATGAACGGAGCGAATCCTGTGAAAGACAATTCGATGTCGCAACAGAGAGTATGGAATAGTATGTGCAGGGCGTTTGTGAAGTGTGTTGCGATACATACAGGTTTAGGATTTGATTTGTGGCTTAAGGAAGAATATGACAAGATGGATGCTCAAATCCCTGAAACAGCTGATAACCTAGTTTCTTCAGCAAAAATAAAGACGTTGGAGAAATTGTGCATTTCTCACGGCATCGATTTAGATGCATGGATTTGCGGAAACGGAAGAACGCGTGACACTTTAACCGAAGGAGAGGCGGCTAAAATGCTAAACGCAATTAAAAAGAAGTATGGTGATGAGTAGTGAAATTTACAGGACAGTTAAAACAACCGGTAATTGATTTTGTAACCGGTAAGCTGACATTGTTGTTTGAGCCTGTCGAGGATTTTCGACAGGCATACGAAGAACTTAAGGACTGTGAGAAGCTAAGTCTTGAAATAAAGCCATACAGGCGCCGTCGGAGTCTTGATGCAAATGCATATTACTGGGTACTGCTTACTAAATTAGCAAAAAAGATAGGCTTATCAAATCCGGAGACGCATAACATGCTTCTTTGTGGATATGGACAAGTTGAACTTTTTGGAGATAAGGCAGTGTATATTACCATTCCAGATACAGAAGAGGCGGAGAAAAAAGTCAAGAACGCAACAGACTACCATCTGCAAGCGACTTCACAGGTCCGAGAGGGAAATGACGGTATTATGTACCGGACATACAAATTGCTAAGAGGGTCGCATACCTACAACACGGAAGAGATGGCTAGATTGATTGATGGATTGGTGCAGTGTTGCAAGGAAGCAGGGATACCGGATGCTGATATTGCATCGCCGGACGAAAAGAGGATATTAAAAGAGAGGTACGGTGTGGATTTTGGCTAAAAGGCTATGGAGCATTTTTACAGACGATATGGATCACTGTATGTATACCGGTCAGTACGGGGTGGAAAGACATCATATTTTCTCGCACACGTCAAACGAGAGAGATTTGTGCGAAGATTATGGTTTTATTGCTCCGTTAAGACCGGATCTGCATCCAAATGGAGTACATAGAGGAAAAGATGCAGGAAAGATAGATAAGGATTTAAAGAAACGCTGTAAGGCGTATTATTTAGAACATTACGGAACAGAAGAACAGTTCCGGCAAGAATTTTTTTACAGAAGTTAGCAAAGGAAATCCTTTGCTATAGAGTAACCCGTAAACTGTTCATGGCAGAATAGTATATCACAAAACGTAAGCCAAAATACCTCCTGCTGCACAATCTGTTTATCTGGAGGAGAAAGGGGTGATGCAATGACGAATAGCAGAAGAAAAGGGGCATCTGGAGAACGTGAACTCGCAAAGAAACTCAGGGAATATGGCTATGAAGCGCGAAGAGGACAGCAATACTGCGGCTCTAATGGAGATGCGGACGTTGTAGGAATACCGGGAATGCATATTGAATGTAAGCGAGTAGAAGCCCTTAATATCGAAAAGGCAATGCAGCAGTCGATTTCAGACAGTAAAGATGGAGAAATACCTGTTGTAATGCACAGAAAAAATGGTGAAAAGTGGAAGGTAACAATGACATTAGATGACTTTATAAAAATATATAAAAAGTAGGTGATGACTTGAATTACTTAGCTGAGATTATCGCCTTCGAACGATGGCTCGAAAATAACTACTTGACCAGAGACGCCCAACTCCTTTGGTACAGATTAATGTACCAGGCTAATAAGTGTAACTGGCCTGAGTGGGTTACAGTAGATAACCTGAGATTGATGGCAGCCATGCAAATGAGTCGTGAGGCAACCTTTATAAAGGTGCGAGACGATCTCCTAAAAGCTGGTTTAATCGAATACCAAAAGGGCAAAAAAGGAAGCCCGAACAAATACAGATTAATACCTTTCACTTTCAAAAACGTAGTAAAAAGCGAAGTAGAAACGGTAGTAAATCCAGTAGTAAAAAGCGAAGTAGAAACGGTAGTACAACAAGTAGCAGAAACCGTAGACATAGATAAATATAAAACAGAAACTAAAAATAAAAAGAAAGATACTAACGTATCTAAAGAAAAAATCGACTTTGCGGCGATTTCCGACTTGTACAACAGTATCTGTGTATCTTACCCGACATTGAAGACCATGTCTGAGAGGCGGAAAAAGGCTGTCCGTGCAAGGATGAATACAGGATATACAGTTGATGATTTCCAGGCATTGTTCGAAAAAGCGGAGGGGAGCAGATTTCTGAAAGGGCAGAACAACCGGAACTGGTCCGCTACATTCGACTGGTTGATTATGGATGGTAACATGGCAAAAGTACTAGATGGAAATTATGACGATAAAGTGGAGAAAGGAGAAAAGCATGACGCTGGAGGAGAAGTTGGAAGAAATGAAAAAAGCCTCACAGAACTCGGAATCGAAGCAGGACTTGGGCGAGAGTTCTCGGGATTCTAAGTGTCCAAAGTGTGGCGGTATGGGGTGGATACCGTACAAAAAGGATGGCTTGTGGTTTTCACGGGAATGTGAGTGCCGGGCGAAAGAAATCGCGGAGAGCCGTCTGAGGTTTGCGAACATACCGGAGCTGTTCCGGGAGCTTACGCTTAAAACATTCCGGGCAGACATCTACAGAGAACAGGAGAGCATAGCGAAGATTAATCTCGCTTGCAATATCGTAAAACGGTATCTTGCTAATTTTGAGGAGATGGAAGCTGCCGGAATGGGATTGTATCTTGTATCGCACACAAAAGGTTCCGGAAAAACCCGGATGGCGGCAGGAATCGCAAATGAATTGATTGCGAGAGGAAAGCAAGTGAAATTTGCGGTAGCCTCTGCAATCTTGAAAGAGATAAAGGACACGTGGCATGAGGGGAGCGATTACACAGAGAGCAGACTGATAGATCAATTGTGCCTAACAGAAGTGCTGATCGTAGATGATTTCGGAGCCGAGAAGATTTCGGACTGGGTGAATGAGAAATTTTATCAAATCTTAAACGAGCGCTATGTGCGGCGGAAAGTGACGATTTTTACGAGTAACGAGAAGCTTTGTGAGAGCAAATATGACGAGCGCATCATAAGCAGGCTAAAAGAGAATTGTTACGAGGTAGACTTCCCGGAGGAATCTGTCAGAGAGTTGCTTGCAGAGCAGAAAAAAGCGGAAATGCTGAAAAGTCTTAGATCATAGCGTTCAAAGCTATATGGAGTAGAGAATATGGAAGGACAAATGAGTTTGTTTGATTTTATCGAACATCCAGTGAAGCCTGGGGATTGGTTGGAAGAAAATCGACTTGGTGAAGAAATGACATTTGATGAAATAGCCGAGTCTGTCGGTAAAGTGATTGCGATTGACATGAGTACAGAATCTCACGCATGGTACGAAGCAGTATGTGTTGAAAAGATACTGGAAAAGGATGAGTATGACGGAAAGTATCGGCGGCTAATCTATTATGACGGAGTGAGACAAAGGGGACGTATCAGCGAGATGTATTTTCAAGGTGGCGGTTTAAGAGGTCGCCAAAGAGCATGGAGGATAAGATGAGTTGGGTAGATAAAGCACATAGACGCAATAAAGTAGCGAAGGACGTTGATAAGATCTTGAAAGATAAACGATTTATCGAGGCGAATAATCATAGAGAGGAACAGGCAGTCCTACAGGCAATGTGTTGGTTAGCATTTATTGGATGCGAATATTTGGAAATGCAGCACCGATACAAAAAGAATGGTCTGACAAGGTTTCTGAAATTTGTGAAAGGACGAATGGAAGAGATCGGGGATGATGAGAAGTATTTCAAGGACATCGTTGAGTACTACAAGAAGAATCACGATCTAGATGTTGCGACTACACTTGGAGTTAAGATCGGACAGGAGAATTAAGGATGGACAGCAGTATGAAAGAAGTGAATTTATATCCGAAGGTATGCAATCTATGCGGTGGAAAAGTAGAATGCATAAGCAACTCTGTAATTTATGGGAGAGAATATGGAAGTGGATATTGCTATAGATGTCAATCTTGTGGTGCTTATGTTGGAACACATAAACCTTGGCCGAAAAGGGCAATGGGAATTTTGGCAAACGCAGAGATGCGTGAGTGGAAAAGGAAATGTCATGAAGTATTTGACTCCTTTTGGAAAAATGAAGGGGGAAAGAAAAGGCGGATGATGTACAAGAGACTTGCAGAGAAAATGAATATACAAGTTTCAATGCGTCACTTTGGATATTTTGATACTGATCAGCTGAAACAGGCGTATCAGATTATGAAGAATTGGAAAGTTTGAGGTATAGAGCATGAGCAGATTAACAAGAAAAGAAACAATAATTATAAGAGGAAATGAGACCGCGGCTTGTAATTATAAAAATAATGAGTGTAATGACTCGTGCAGATATGGAATTTGCAAATGGCAAGAAAAAGCAAATATGCGGTTGAAAAAGTACGAAGATACCGGATTAACTCCAGAGCAGGTGCAGCAGTTGAAGGAACGGGATACAGCGAAAAGACCAGACTATGAGGGTGACGGATATGACAATGAAGGCAATCTTATTTACGACACATGGATTTGTCCGAACTGCGAGGAACACTATGAAGTAGATTATGACAGATATGATTTTTGTCCGAATTGCGGACAGAGATTAGATTGGAGTGAGTAATATGCGAGAAATCATTTTTAAAGCAAAGACGACTAAAAAAGACAATCCAATAAATGCGTTTAATAACGTTTGGGTTGAAGGAGATTTGGTCAGAAGTGGTGGGAAATACTATATTCACCCAATAGCAAATAAAGTAAAAATTGACGGTGAACTTGGAAAGATTATTGTTATGCACGAGGTAGAACCGAACACCATCTGCCAATACACCGGACTTACAGACAAGAACGGTAAACGGATTTGGGAGAATGATATTGTAAGAGGGCATAAGAACGATGATGATTTAGCAAGAGTTGTGTTTGGAGAATTTAGTGTAATTGATGTAGAAACGCTGAACAAAGTTGATGAAGTTGTCGGATGGCATACAGAAGTGATTGAAACAGATGCGTTGAGCAAATGTGAACCGTTTTGTCTTCCAATGCCATTGACGGAGTTTTACATTAAACGAAGCGAATTTGAAGTATACGGTAATATTTTCGATAATGCAGATTTGTTGGAGGTGGAGTGATGGCAAGTCCAAAAGGTTTTATTTTATATCGAATTTGGTATGAAAAATGTCTGGCGTATGTTGGAAGAACCAAGCAACCATTACAAGCTAGGATTAGAGGACATATGTTTGCGAAACCAATGCATAGAGTTATAGATATCCATAACGTGACAAAGATTGAATATACAATGTTTGAGACGGAAGCAGATATGAACTTGTATGAAATATATTACATAAATCTGTGGAAACCGCCTTTAAACGTAGATGATAAAGCGAGAGATAACCTTTCTATTTCCTTATCAGACAAAGAGTGGATTGAATTTATTCCCGTTAATTGGGATAACTGGAAAAAAGAAATAAGTAAAGACAACAGCGGAGTTGCTTTGTGGCATAGATTAAGAAATGAAAAAGCATTGAGAGGAGTGTAATGATGAACGTACTAGAGAAGATTTTGGAAGAGATTGAGCATGAAGCAATGACAAACAAAGAAATCGGAAGAAAGCAATGTGAGGGAATGGCAAGAGCAATGAATATTGTCAGTTCACATTTGAATGAGTTTTTAAATTGCGAAATAGGAAACAATTGCCATGTGTATGATATTGATAAAATCATTCGTTCCCACATGGACGATGAAGACAATGACGGTTGGATTCCAGTAGAGGACGGATTGCCGGAAGTTTTAGAAAAAGTTTTAGTTTGGTATGAATACTTCCGGTATGGAGAGTATGATTGCATGTTTGAAACATATGGTATCGGTTGGCAACTTGATGGGCATTGGAGTGGTGATGTGAGCGGAACAAAAGCAAGATGTATTGCATGGCAACCTCTTCCGGAACCGTACAAGCCGAACAAAGACAACTCAGCAACAGAACATATTATGAGCAGATTTATGAAAGTGGAGTAGGAGAAGATGAATGATTTAATTATTGATTGCTTTGCTGGTGGAGGTGGAGCGAGTGTCGGAATAGAGATGGCGCTTGGAAAACAAGTAGACATTGCGATTAATCACGATCCGGATGCGATTTTGATGCACAAGACCAACCATCCGAATACGCTACATCTCACAGAAGATATTTTTAAGGTTGACTTGAAAAAATATGTACAGGGCAAACGAGTAGCTCTGATGTGGGCGAGTCCGGATTGCACAAGTCACAGTAAGGCGAAGGGAGGGAAACCGAGAGAAAGAGGATTGAGGATTCTCCCCTGGGCGGTATATAAGCATGCAAAGGCGATACTTCCAGAAATTATAATTATGGAGAATGTGGAAGAGATTCAACAGTGGGGACCTTTGGATGAAAACGGACATCCGATTAAGGAACGAAGAGGGGAAGATTATAAGAAGTTCATTACAGCTATGAAAAGTCTTGGATACATCTTTGATAGTAGAGAATTGGTTGCTGCGGATTATGGTGCACCTACAACAAGAAAAAGATGGTATGCGGTCTTTAGGAGAGACGGGAAAAAGATTATGTGGCCGGAACAGACACACAGTAAAGGTGGAGAAAACGGATTGGAACCTTGGGAGCCTATTTGGAAGTATCTTGATTTACAGGACTTTGGAAAGTCTATCTTTGGGCGGAAGAAACCACTTGCGAAAAACACCATGAATCGAATTGCAAGAGGGTTAGAAAAGTTTGTATTTAATAATCCGGAGCCGTTCATAGTTCAGGTGAATCATGGTGGAGATTGCTTTCAGGGACAGAACTTACACCAACTACTTCCGACTATTACACAGAAACATGGTTTTGGAGTAGTGACCCCAGTTATTACACCGTATATAGACAAAACGTTCGGGGGGAATTATAAAGGAGCTGGAAATGATGTGAAAAATCCAGTCTCAACAATTACTACAGTAGATCACAATCGCTTGATAAGTCCTATATTGATTCAGTATCACTCCGAAACTTCAAAGAATGAGGTGCGAGGACAAAAACTAGACAATCCGATACAGACAATTGACACGAGCAATCGTTATGGTCTTGTAATGTCTTACATGACAAAGTTTTATAAAAGCGGTACAGGTCAAGGGGTAGATGAGCCTATTCATACGATTACCACATCGCCCGGACATTTTGGAACGGTATCGGTATACGCAATGGATTGGAAAGAATTACTGAAAAGCGGAGTCAGCAAGGAAATAGCTCAGAAATGTACATGGGTCAGTCAGTTTATCATGGAATATTATGGTTGTGGAATCGGGCAAAGCTTAAACGCTCCATTACATACGGTTGTTACAAAAGATAGGTTCGCTATGATTACGGTGCTTGGAAATGAGTACGTGATATTAGATATTTTCTTGCGGATGTTGAAACCGGAAGAGTTAAAAATGGGACAGGGATTTCCAAGAGACTATATCATTGACAGAGATTATAAGTGGAATCGTTATCCTGTAGCAAAGCAAGTGGCAAGAATCGGGAATAGTGTAGTACCAATTATGGCTAAGAAGCTGGTGGAGGCAAATTGCAGTTATCTGAAAGTCGGAGAACGGGCACCAGCACCAATTATATATATGCAAAAAAATGGACAGGTTTCATTTGGATAAGCTAAAGAGGACAGCGGAGCACGGTCTTAAGTGCCGTTACTCCGACCTCGATATTATAAGTTCCTCTACTATATATACACATAAGTCGAGGAAAACTAACGCTATTTTAGAAAAAAACTAAATTTTGAAAGAAGGTGATAATTTGTACTTTTTACAAACATTAGATTTTGTAGCGAGTGCTCTTACTGTCATAAGTGGATTTGTGGCAGCAGGCTACATAATTGCAAAAGGAGCAAGGATAATTTACAAGGAGATCAGATATGAAGAGAAAACACACCAGTGACGAACGAAAGATTGAACGAAACAGTCATTATGACGAGATGGAAACAAACAAGCCTCCTAATAAAGCAAGAGCTGCATTTAAACGAGACGTACGCAAGGAATACGGAGTAAAACAGTGCTTAACAAAATGGGGAGTTAACTTAAAGGGAGTGATTGCCGATGGACAGAACAATACTAATTGAGTACGCAGATATGAAAGAGGAAATAAAAGACTTACGAAGAAGGATAGAGAAAGATAAAAGAGCGTTGGAAAAACTCAATAAAGAAACTGTAATAGATACAGTATCACGTGGAAAGAAAGGAAGAAAGTCACTTGGAACGGTAAGAGTCGAAGGAAAACCATGGATGACGATCGAGCTAAAGAAAAACGCATACATAAAGAAAATAGATCAATTGGAACGATTAGAAATGGATCTGCTAGAGAAACAAACACAAGTAGAAGAATATATACAGCAGATCGAAAAAAGTGAATTAAGGATGATGCTGAGATTTTATTACATAGACGATCTTCCCTGGTATAAAGTAGCCATGCAAATGAATCAAATCTTCCCGCAGAGAAAAATAAAGTACACAGAAGACAATTGTAAGCAACGACATAAAAGATATTTTGATAAATTATAAAAATGTCACTCACTGTCACGGTAAAATATGCTAGTATGATAAAAACGAAAAGTGTATGCAGATGTAAATGGCAGCAGTCGAAAGATTGTTGCCATTTTGTTATCTAATTATTATAGCAGGATAGAGCAATGGAAGTTCATCGGTCTCCTTAGCCGAAAGTGAAGGTTCGATTCCTTCTCCTGCAATTACTAAAGGAGTGGTTATATGTTAAAGTCTTGCAGCTATTGCGGAAGAATTCACGATAGTAAATATGTGTGCAAACAGAAAGAACAGAAGATTAGAGAAAGACAGTCAATGCGTTCTGCTAAGAACAAGAAAGTGTATGACTTTCATAGGTCTCACAAATGGAAAGAGAAGAGTGTCACTATCAGAGAACGTGACAACTACTGTTGCCAGGTATGTGTAAGAGGATTGCATAATCCAGATAGACAATATGAGACAGACAATATATCAGTGCATCATATAGTACCTATAGCAGAGGATTGGGGCAACAGACTTGATGATAGTAATCTAATATCTCTATGCTCCAAGCATCACGAGATGGCTGAGCGTGGAGAGATTAATCGTAAAGAATTGCTGAGGATAGTAGAAGAACAAGAGAGCAAGCTTGACTGTCCAGCGTGTGGGTGATATCCCCCGGGAGTTGCACTTTAGTCTAATGAAGTGTTTTCACGACCGACGCCCCACCATGATTTATAATTTATTCCCAAAATGAGAAAGGAAAGGAGGAATTTATATGGCTAGACCATCAAAGCCAGCAAGCGTAATCAAATTGGAAGGCAAATCGCATAGAACAAAAAAAGAATTACGGAACAGGGAGCAAGCGGAAAATTCACTCCTTTCCGGAATGAAATTAAAAGAGTCGGAAGAAGTGAAAAATAATCCGAAAGCACATCAGGAATTTTTGAGGGTCAAAAAATTATTATCCGGAATCGATAAGAGCGATGACCTATACGGAAGTGTAATTAATAGATACTGTTTAACTCTTGCGGAATGCGCGGAGTTCGAAGAAAAAAGAGAGCATGTGCAAGAATTAATGAATAAATTGGAAATACGTTCTGATGAAATGGAATTTACAGAATTTTTGAAATTACAAGATAATCTTGCGAAGCAGCTTATATCCTACGATAAGCAAATACAGGCGAAAAGGAAGATGCTTTTTGACATTGAAAAAGAGAATGTGATGACTATTGCTTCTGTTCTCAGGAGCATTCCCAAAACCCCTGAAAAGAAAAACAATGCTCTGAAAGAGGCATTAAGTGGTTAAGGACGGAAAGGCATACGCTTATGCAAAGTGGTGCGTTGAGGAAAACGTAGGATATGCACCGATATATGTTAAAAAGCAATGTAAGAGTTGGCTACAGATAGCAGATGGGAACGATGAAGATGCTTTTGTTGATGAGAAATCCTATGAAAAGATATGTAAGTTGTTAAAACTTATGGTACATCCAGATTTGAGATGTTCGATATACGATGGATTGGAAGATTATGCATGGCTGTTTATCGTGGCAACGCTTTGCACAAAATTAAAGAATACAGAGCGGGATATAAGATTCTATACAACAGCAGTATTAGAAATCGCACGAAAGAATTTTAAAACATTCAATAGTGCGATTATTTTTATACTTTTAATGCTGACAGAACCGGACTTCTCTCGATTCTTTTCTGTAGCTCCTGATTTGGCACTTTCTTCCGAGTTGAAATTAGCGATTCGGAAAATTATAAAGGTAAGCCCAGCGTTGTATGACGAAGACGAGCCGGCATTTAAAATTTTAAGAAGTCAAATCATTTGTCTTTTGAATGACAACGAGTATACACCACTTGCATATTCAAATGACGGTATGGATGGAAAGATGGCACATGCGTTCCTGGCGGATGAATGTGGGGCGATGGACGAATATCCGATTGAGGCTATGAGATCCTCTCAAATCACATTGTTCAATAAGCTCGGGATTATCATTAGCACACAATATCCGAATGATGACAATTCCATGATAGACGAGATAGACATTGCCAAGAAAACGCTTGACGGATTACTGGATGATAGACGAACATTCGCTTTGCTTTACGAGCCAAACGATGAATTAAAAATTGGTGAAGAATGGCAGACGAACGATTTATGTATCTACCAGAGTAATCCGGTAGCTTATGCACACAAATACATTTTCGATGAAATTGTGAAGAAAAGAGCAATTGCGGTTCTGTATGAGAATAAGCGTGAGAATTACTTGTGTAAGCACAACAACATACTCTATAAGGGCCTTGGCGTTGAGGGATACATTGACATCCAAAAAGTAAAGCTGTGTAGGATTGAGAACAACAAAGAGTTTTGGAGAGGAAAGAAAGTATGGCTTGGCTTGGACTTGTCGCAGACGGATGACAATACGGCTCTCGCAATGGTAACAATCGTTGACGGAATCGTATATGCAAAAGTATTCGGATTTGTTCCGACAGATAAAGTGGAGTTCAAGAGCAAGAAAGAACACGTTGATTACAAGCGCTTGATTGCGAATGGAGATTGCTTCTCTTGTGGAAATGAAGTGATTGATTATATATTCGTTAAGAATAAGATTGTTGAGATTGAAAGTGAATACGGTGTTGAAATTCAACAGATAGGATATGACAAATGGAACGCATTAGCAACTGTGCAACAGTTGGAAGAAGATGGATATGAATGTGTGGAAATCAAACAGCATAGTTCTGTGTTACACCAGCCGACTAAGTGGTTAAGAGAACTTGTTTTGGAACAGCAATTTCATTATATGTCAAACAGAATGCTAGAGATTAACTTCCAAAATGCAAGGTGTACGGAAGACACCAATAGAAATAAGTATGTGAACAAGAAAAAATCAGAGGGAAAAGTCGACATGGTAGTAAGTCTGATTAATGCAATGTACTTACTGCAACAGTATGTAATGTATGGCTCAGACGATTTTGTTGTTCAGGTAGGATAGGAGGATATTGTGTTTGTTAAAATGAAAAAAGCTTTACCTAAAGAAGACTTGGAAAGAATGAGATACGCTTTAAAAGATGAAGTTATAATAACGACTCCGCATGTTGTGATTAGTAATATCGATCCAGCATTGATGGAAATTATTGAAAGCAGGAAAGATGATATTTACAGTATAGAGATATCCAAAGACGGAGATTTTCAAATTTATTTCGAAAGGAGCAATCAGTAAGGAAATTTTTTAAACGAAAGGAAAGGGCAGAACCAAACATGATCGATGAATCGGCGATTGCAGAACCGCTTTTAAAGGCATTTCTAGGAAACGATGAAATGACAAGAGAAAAAGCAATGCAGATTCCGGCACTGGCTGGAGCGGTAAATGAAATTGCGGAAACGGTCGCTAATGTGCCGATTAAGCTGTACAAGCGTGGCGCAAAACGAGTAGAAGAAGTAAAAGGGGATTGGAGAACACACCTGTTGAACGAAGATACTGGGGATACGCTCGATGCTAACATGATGAAACAGGCACTTGTGAAAGATTATTTGCTTGATGGGGATGGGAATATCTATGTGGACTGGGTTGGAATGGATATACGGTCGCTACGGTATGTTCGCTCTGATTACGTATCTTATGCACCAAACACAGATGTGATATTTAAAGAATATGCGTTGTTGGTACAGGGGAAAAGGTACTTCCCGGAACAATTCATAAGAGTGTTGCGGAACACACGAGATGGAATGAAAGGGATTGGTATAGTTGAGGAAAACAGCAAAATTCTAAGCGTTTCTTATAATTCGCTGAAATATGAGGAAGGACTTGTAAAGACGGGTGGAAATAAGAAAGGATTTGTTAAATCTGCAAAGAATCTGACTCAAGAAGCGATTGATAAGTTGAAAAAGGCATGGAGAAAACTGTACAGCAATAATACGGAGAATGTTATTATTCTGAACAATGGACTTGAATTCCAGGAGGCTTCTAACACTTCCGTGGAAATGCAGTTAAATGAGAATAAGCAGACGAATGCAAAGGAAATTCGAACGATCTTGGGAGTGCCGGATAATATCGGCACGGAGCAAGGAGATAAAGCGTTTATTAAATATTGCGTGAATGCTTTCTTTGGTGCTTTTATGGTAGCGTTAAACAAATCCATGCTACTAGAAGCTGAAAAAGAAGACTACTTTTTTGCAGCAGACACATACGAACTTACAAAAGGTGATGCGGACAAGCGTTTTGGTGCATATAAAGAAGCAATCGAAACTGGATGGATGCAAGTGGATGAAGTGCGTGAAAAAGAAAACATGGAACCACTTGGATTAGAATTTATCAAATTAGGACTGCAAGATGTCTTGTATGACCCAAAAACGAAAGTGGTATATACACCTAATACAAATCAGTCTAATAAGCTAGGAGGTGAGAAAGAAGGGCAAGAATTGAAATTAGAGCAGATGGAGACAGAGAAAAAGTCATCATTGACGGATATGTTAACGTCGCAGATAGAGACAGCCGACCAATCCCAGACAGAAAGGGAGGGTACTTTATTGAGCGAATAGCTCCGGGAGCATTCCAAAGAGCGATTGCAAAAGCGGAAGAAGTAAAGATTCTTTTAAATCATAAATGGGACAAGATTCTTGGTGGAACAAAGTCTAATCTTGCACTTAAAGAAGATGTAGTAGGTTTAAGAGCACACGCCGAGATCGCCGACCCAGAAGTTGTGCAGAAAGCCAAAGAAAAAAGACTTCGTGGTTGGTCGTTCGGATTTACAAGTCCAACAGAGGAGCGTGCAGATCGAAACGGAATGCCGGTTCGAACCATTACGGATTTAGTATTGAAAGAAGTATCTCTGATCGATGACACAATGAGACCGTGGTATCCGTCCACTACTGTGGAAACTAGAGCGGGAGAAGAGGGAGAGGAAGCCTTTGAAATCCGCGCAGAAGAATTTGAAGCTGATTATGTAGGCTTTGAAGATAAAAAAAAGCCGGAGAAAAAACCGGATAATAGTAAAATTAAGAACCTTATTAGAAAGTATGGAGGAAATGTATAAGGAAAAAGAAAAATATTAAAGTATTAAACGAAAAAAGAGCAGAGCTGGTACAGGAACTTGAATTGTTAAATGCCACTCTTGAGGCAGAAGAAAGAGCTGTTACAGAGGAAGAAGAAAAGAGAGCAGAAGAAATTTCTACCGAAATTGACAGAATCGACAAGACCATCGAGGTTCTGAACAAAATGGCAGAGAAGATGGTCAAAAGAGCAGAAGAAGAGGAAGAAGAAACGGAAGAAAGAGCAGAAGAAACAGAGTTTGCAGATTTTCTACGAGGAGTAGTATCGGAGAATCGTGCTTCTAACCTTACTTTTGGAGATAACGGTGCGGTTGTTCCGAAAACAATTGCGCAGAAAATCATCAAAAAAGTATATGATATTTGCCCAATTCTCGAAAAATCAACTAAATACAATGTGAAAGGCACTCTTTCCATTCCGTACTATCCATTAGAGGATGAAAATGATATCACAGTTGGATATCACGAAGAATTTACAGAACTTACATCTAGTGCCGGAAAATTCGGTTCTATTGATTTGAAAGGATTCCTTGCAGGTGCTCTTACGCTTATTTCAAAATCCTTGATCAACAACAGTCAGTTTGACATTGTAAGCTTCGTGATTGACCATATGGCATACAGCATCGCTAGATGGGTAGAAGGTCAGTTACTTAATGGAACAGCTTCTAAAGTAGATGGATTAAGTAAAGCGAAAAATACCATTACTGCAAAGAAGAGCGATGCTATCACGGCGGATGAATTGATCGACTTACAGTCGGCGGTAAAAGATGCATTTCAAAACGACGCGATTTGGATCATGTCCTCTAAGACAAGAACGGCTATCCGAAAATTGAAAGACGGAAATGGCAGATATCTCTTACAAGATGATGCGACATCTGCGTTTGGCAACATGCTTCTTGGAAAGCCCGTATACGTTTCCGACAACATGAAAGATATGACAGCGAGCACAACAGCAATCTACTACGGAGATATGTCTGGACTCGCAGTTAAAATCACAGAGGAGATGGAAGTGCAGGTTCTTCGAGAAAAATACGCAACACAGCACGCAGTAGGAGTTGTAGCTTGGATGGAATTTGACTCTAAAGTGGAAAACGAGCAGAAGTTAGCTGTACTTAAAATGGGGGCATAATTATGACGATTAGCGAAGCATTAAAAGAACTCATTATTGCAATAAAAGGCAGCGGAAATGAGAATGACATAAAAGAAGAGACAATTGCTGGAGTAATTAACTACATGGCTGAAAATTGGGATTCGATATCAGAAGGAGGAAGCCAAGCGGTGATTACAGTAGATACTTTAAACGGAGCTACGGACGTAGGAAAGTCTGTTATGAAAGCAGTGTCTCAGGAAGCTGCAAGAACTGCAATAGGAGCAGGAGTACAGTATACATTGCCTGAAGCAGGAAGTGCTATTGGAGGAGTTAAGAAAGCCGGTGCAGTTACAGCAGTATCTGCACAGAACGCAGGAACAATCGGTGGGCAGTTTGCACAAGCGGAGGTACAGAAGATCGCTACGCTTGCAGATGCCAACAAAACGGCAATTAATGAAATTATTTCGAAATTGAAAGCCGCTGGAATTATGGGATAAGTAATAAATTGGATGCAATGGGATTACACGTTCTATTGCATCTTTTGTTAATTATTGGTTAAATCCGATAAGAAAGGCGGTGAAAAATGAAAGTAAGCGAGATTACGCAAGAAACGATTCTAAATCACATCAGAGAAGATGCTGATAATTTAGAGTATGAAGATATGGTTCTGCTGGATGCAATGAAAAAAGCATCTATTGAATTTTGTAAAGTCCAAACAGGACTCACACAAGATAAATTAGATGAGCATGAAGATGTAACGATAGCAGTGCTTACTTTAATTTCGGACATGTGGGATAATCGTTCGATGACGATACAAAAAAGTAATATAAATATCGTCGTTGATGCTATTTTGGGCATGCACAGAATGAACCTAGTACCAACACCTGATTCGGAGGTGGTTTGATGGAAGCAGGAGCATATACGCAGAAGATAAGCATCGAAAAGCTGTCGCACAGCTATGACAGTATTGGAAATCCTATCGAAGAATGGAAACCTTTTAAAAAGACTTATGCGTACATGAACGGCTTATCTGGAAAAGAATACTGGGAAGCTGCAACGCTAAACGCAGAGAATACGGTAGATTTTGTGTGTCGATGGAAAAAGTTTTTTGATGTTATGGACACAACGAATTATCGGATAGTGTGGAAAGGTAAGAAATTTAACATCAAGACTATTGACAATGTGCAGTTTCGTAATGAAATTGTGAAGTTGAGGGCGGTGCATTCCGATGAGTAAAGTAAGTATCGACGGTTTGGCAGAAGCTGTCATGAAAGAACTTAAGGATTTTAATAATTTGGCAGAAGAAGAGTTCGAGCAAATCGCAAAAGAAGTAGCGAAAGATGGTGCTAAGAAGCTGAAAGCCACATCTCCGAGAGGAAGAGGAAGCAGAAAAGGACATTATGCAGACGGATGGGGCGTAACCTATCAGAGAAAAGGAAATGGAAAGTTTGAGTTTGTCGTTCACAACAAAAAGAAGCCGGGGCTGACACACTTGTTGGAAAATGGACATCAGTCGAACAGAGGTGGAAGAGTAAAAGGTATTGCGCACATTAAGCCGGTAGAAGAGTGGTGCAATGAAGAATTTGAAAAACGAACAGAGGAGAGATTGGGAAGATGATGCTAACAGAATTAGTAAAGGGTCTAAAAAATCTCGGGTTCCAAGTAGCATACAGCCATTTTGCAGAAGGGCACGTTCCGAAATGTCCGTACATCGTCTTGCAAGGTATGGGAAGTGATAATTTTGCCGCCGATGGAATTGTTTACCACGAAATGGAAGATATTAACATCGAACTGTATTGCGTCAAGAAGGAACCGGAAACCGAAAAGAAAATTGCAGATTTTCTGACGGAAAACAAAATTTATTATGAAAAAGAAGAAATGTATATTGAAACAGAAAAAATGATTCAAATTTTATTTGAAACATAGGAGGTATTTTAAGGAGTAAAGTTAAATTTAACATATCAAATGTACATGTTGCTTTGAAACAGGAAGGCGGAACTTATGATGCGCCTATCAAAATGCCGGGAGCGGTGTCACTGTCTCTTGAGCAGCAGGGAGAATTATCTCCGTTTTATGCGGATGGAATCAAATACTATGTAGCTGCATCAAACGGAGGATATCAAGGTGATTTAGAGATGGCTCTAATAACGGACGAATTCCGTGAAAAGATTCTCGGAGAAACGAAAGATAAAAATGGTGTCTTGATCGAAAATTCGAATGTAGAGGCAAAAGAATTTGCTCTTGGATTCCAGGTCGACGGAGACGCAGAACCTACACTGTTTTGGTTTTATAATTGTACAGCGACACGGCCGAATTTAGAAGCAAAGACAAATTCGGATTCAAAAGAGCCGGATACGGATACTGTGTCAATCTCTTGCGCTGCGTCAGAAGACGGAACGGTGAGGGCGAAAACTACAAAAGAAAGTTATGAAAAAGCAAAAGTTAAGTGGTTTACAGAAGTATACAAGAAAGATGCAACGCTTGAATAGGAGGACGAGAAATGAGAAAAACACTTGTAATCAGTGGAATTGAGTGCAACTTTAAAAGCTCGGCAGCGATACCGAGGATGTACAGATTAAAATTTGGACGCGATGTTTTTGTGGATCTTCAGAAACTCAAAAAACAGGTGGAATTGAGTGAAAAATTAAAAAAGGAGACAGGGAAAGAAGATAGCTCTATTCCGATCGATTCTTTGGAAATTTTTGAGAATATAGCTTTCTTAATGCATAAGCACGGAGATTCATCACAACCGTCGGAAATCGATGAATGGCTAGAACAATTCGAAACATTCAGTGTGTACGAGGTCCTTCCGGAAATTCTAGAAATGTGGGGATTAGAAAACAAACAGATGTCTACGGCAAAAAAAGAGACAGAGAAATAGATAGAGAAGTCAATACCGCGTTGTTCATGCTTAGGTGTGTGCAGTGCGGTATTTCTATTTCTGATTTGGAACTTCTCAGCATTGGCATGGTAAATGATATGTTTATCGAAATGAAGAACGATGAATACGAATATCCTTTGATAGCTACACAGGAAGACATTGATAGATTATAAGGAGGTGTTGATAGGTCGAAACGAGTTAAGGGAATCACGATTGAGCTAGATGGCGATGCGACAGGGTTAGATAAAGCGTTAAAAGGCGTAGAAAGTAGCTTAAGAAGCACTCAAAGAAGTTTACAAGATGTGAATAAACTTTTAAAATTAGACCCGTCTAACACTGCTTTACTTGCACAAAAGCAAGAACTATTACAGCAGAAAATAAGCGAAACAAAAAACAAGTTAAATGTATTGAAAGAAGCGGACAAACAAGCAAAATTACAGCTAGAAAAAGGCGAACTTGGGAAAGACAAGTACGATGCACTGCAAAGAGAAATTGTAGAAACAGAACAGCAGTTAAAGAATCTTAAAAAGACAGCTGGAAGCGGAAGTGCAACATTAGAAAAAGTATCAGTTGTAAGTGGAAAAGTAGGAAAAGGATTAACGAATGCTGGGAAAGCGATTATGCCAGCGTCAGCGGCTATAGCTGGTATTGGAGCTGTGTCCGTAAATGTAGCAAATGATTTTGAATCAGCTATGTCTCAAGCTGCAGGGGCACTTAATATGCCGATGTCGCAAATGGGAGAATTGAGAGACTTAGCAATTCAGACGGGACAGGAAACTATCTTCTCTGCGAAGGAAGCAGGACAAGCTATCACAGAGCTTGCAAAAGGTGGTTTATCCGAAGCTGATATCAAGGCTGGCGCATTAAAAGCAACGATGGATTTAGCAGCATCATCTGGAATGGACTTAGGAAATGCGGCGAATGTGACGGTACAAGCAATGGGGGCATTTGGCCTATCTGCAGAAAAGTCGGCAGTGGCAGCTAATGCTCTAGCTGGAGCGGCTGCAGCATCGTCGACAGATGTGGAACCGCTCACGCAAGGATTATCACAGGTGTCGGCGCAGGCGTACAATGCCGGGTGGAGTATACAAGAAACGACAGCGGTGCTTGGAAAATTTGCAGACGCCGGTATTGTTGGAAGCGACGCCGGAACCTCGTTAAAAGTAATGCTACAAAGACTGGCAGCGCCGACAAGTGATAAAGCTGCGATGAAAATAGAAAGTCTAGGAATAAAAACAAGAGATGCGAATGGACACCTTTTGGGGGCTTCGGAAATGGCTCAAGAATTGCAAGATAAGCTAGGTGGACTGTCGGAAGCGGAAAGGGATTCGGCACTACAAACAATTTTTGGATCGGATGCAATGAGAGCAGCTACAGTGATGATGAATAGCGGATCCGAGGGACTCGCATCTTATATTGCAGCCACGAATGACCAAGAGGCGGCACAGAGATTAGCTAATTCGCAAATGGGGGAAGGCGAAAAAGCTATCGAAGAAATGAAAGGCTCTCTCGAAACAGCGGCGATTACGATAGGAAGTAAATTGGCACCAGTAATCACAAAGGTTGTTGAATTTATCACCGATTTAGCGAACAAATTCTCTGCCCTCCCAAATGGAGTACAGACTGCTATTGTTGTTATAGGTGCAATTATTGCAGTGCTAGGACCATTACTTATTATTATAGGGCAGATAGCAATGGGGGTATCAGCTTTAACAGCTGCATTTTCGGCTCTGTCAGTGCCTTTACTTCCAATCATCGCAATTATTGCGGCCGTGATAGCGGCTATTGTTGCTATTGTTTTGGTTATAAAAAACTGGGGAACAATAACGGAATGGTTTGGTAATTTGTGGTCTGCTATATGTGGAAAAATCCAAGAAATCGCATCTACAGTAGCAACATTTGTGAGTGAAAAAATATCTGCGTTAGCACAAAGCTTATCTGGGATATGGGAAAACATCAAGACGATAGCAGCAGCCGCATGGGAGATGATTAAAAATATTATTCTCGGACCCGTTCTACTCTTGTGCGATTTAGTTACAGGAGATTTTAATAAATTAAAATCGGATGCACAAAATATTTGGGATAATATTAAAAAATACGCATCCATAGCTTGGAACGCTTTAAAAGATTTAGTTACAAGTGTAGCTAATGGACTAAAAGAAAAAGCAGTAGAAGCTTTTAGAAAAATGGTTTCTGGAATAGGAGAAAAATTAAGCAGCTTGGGAAGCACAGTGCAAAGTGGTTTCCAGTCTGCAATAGACTTTATTACATCTTTACCAGGAAAAGCACTGGAATGGGGAAAAGACTTTATACAAGGGTTAATTGACGGAATCAAGTCGATGATATCCAAAGTCACAGATGCGGTTAAAGATGTAGCTGATAAAATCCGTTCGTTCTTGCATTTTTCGAGACCGGACGAGGGACCTCTTCGTGAATATGAAACATGGATGCCAGACTTTATGGACGGGATGGCGAAAGGGATTTATTCAAACATTCCGAAAATTGAAAGAGCGATTCGGGCAGTATCAGGAACGATGGACTTAAGCGTCTCGAAAGAATTTAAAACGCAAGGCATGGATTACGACAAGATGTATCAAGTTGTCAGAGCCGGTTCAAGCAGAGAAATTGTAATGATGCTTAACGGCAGAGTGGTTGGAAGAGCGTTGGAAGAAATGGGGGTTGTGTTCGCATGATAAAGTATGTTAATTCAAAAGGCGAAGCAATCACATTGAACGAAGGAAGCATAAGGCTTAAGGATGCTGTGTTTGCTGATTACGAATGGGGCTACGAGATAAAAAAAAGACGTTTTGGAGCAGTGGTAACTAGATTTACTAAAGCGGAGAAAATATACGACTTAACTTTCGCATTGAAAGGAACGGAAACACAGAAGAGAGAAAAGCTGGAAGAATTTTATAGAATTGCAGAATATGACGTTATATTGAACAAACCAGGAAAACTATATGTCAACGAAGAATATATAAATTGCTTTATTGTAGCTTCAAAAACGGCTCCGCAACAATTTTATTGCGAAAAAACTGTGAAAGTCTTGTGTCCGTATCCACTTTGGATAAAAGAAAAATTTCTGTCACATCCAATTTTTAACGGAGACGTAGGCAATAATTTTTTAAACTTCCCATTTAATTTTCCTTTTAATTTCACTAGTCAGCAAAAAGGAATTTCCGTACTGGAAAATGACCATTACGCAGATGTGAATTTCAAGATGACTGTATATGGTCCGGTAGTAAATCCGATTATAAGCATCGGTGGGTATCCTTACGAAGTAGATACGACCGTTGAAGCAAACGAGTATCTGACTATAGATAGTGTGAATGGTACCGTTATAAGAACACTTACAGATGGAACGATTGTAAGTGAGTACAACAACCGAAGCTTCGAAAACAGTGTCTTCCGTCCAATTCCACCAGGAAACCACAACGTGCTTTGGAACGGTGATTTTGGATGGGATATCGTACTTTGCCAAGAAAGGAGCGAGCCAAAATGGTAATACTGGCGAATAAGAACAGGGAGGAAATCAGGTTAGCAGATGAGCTAAAAGGAGATTTTGCAATCGGGAAAGAAAATGATTTTGAAATGTTTTCCTCTGTGGGTGACTGGACAGGAGACATTGATTTTGGTAGTTATCTGTACATACCGAATACGGAGTTTGGCGGAATCGTAACGGAAATCGAAAGTAGCACTGGGCAGAATCAAATTTTTGTACGCGGAGCAACGTGGAGAGGAATGCTGGCGAAGAAAATAATCGAACCGAGGCGTGGTGAGGATTATCGGACTGTATCGGGAAGAATCGAGGATGTTACGAGGGAACTGGTCGCAGAATGTGGACTGGATTCCCTCTTTTCTGTTCCGACAACCGAGGATGCGACAGAAATTCGATTCCAATTCGACCGATACTGTACACTGCTTGCTGGATTAGAAAAGATGTTAAGCAGTGTAGGATACAGGCTTGATATCCGATACATTAAAACGAGGTGGGACGCTTATGTGAGACTACAACAAGTTCCGACAACAGACTTTTCCGACAAGGCAGAATTTAGCCAAGACGGGAAACTGGTCTTTACTGCACTGGACAACAGAGGAGGAATCAATCACCTTATCTGCTTAGGAAAAGGCGATCTGAAAGACAGACTTGTGAAACATCTGTACGTACAGAAAGACGGAAGTATTGGAGATAAGCAGTATTATACAGGACTGGAAGAACGTACAGAGACGTATGATTACAGCAGCGCAGAAGAGCCGGAGCTTACTAAAAATGGAATGGAACGTCTTAAAGAAATTATGAATTCCAAAAAGTTCAAAGTGGATATCGATGAAGATATCGAAACAGAAATGCAGATTGGAGATATTGTAGGTGGACGAGACTACATTACAGGAATCTCGGTTAAAAAGCCGATAGTTGGAAAAATACTTACAATCGAAGACGGAACGGAAAGCACAGAATACAAAATAGAAGGAGATGATTAAAATGGCGATCGAATTAATCACTGGATTAGGCGATGGACCTCATGTAGATGCGAGCGATGTAGGGGGATTCCAAGCTGGAATTGTGGGAGAAGAGGACTATATGCTGCCAGCAGGCGAGCAAATGAAAGCTACAGTCATAAGTAATAACAAGATACGAATTGCAGAGGGCGAAGCTGTTATGCAGGGGCGACACTGGAGGATAAAACCAAACACCTACGAAGATGTGACGATTGAGAATGGCGCGCAGAACATGAACAGAAAAGACGCAATCATTGCAAGATATACAAAAAATGCAGATACCGGAATTGAAAAAGTGGAATTAGCAGTCTTGAAAGGTACACCAACATCAGGAACCGCTATTGCGCCGGCGCAAGAAAAAGGAAATATCCTAGAAGGAACGATGAAGCATGAAATGCTACTGTATATCGTAAGCCTGAAAGGGCTGAATATCGAGAGCGTAACAGCGGAATTTAATGTACTTATGAACATGTCTATGATAAATAAAAGATTGTCCGAGTTAAAAGATTATGTGATCGAAAGCGGCAAAGTCCAAATCGCATCAACGAGCAGGTATAACTACTACGAAAAGTATGCAAGTGGAAAGCTTGTACAGTGGGGAGTTGCAAGTTACTCGTATACGGATGGTTTTGGAAGAATAACTTATCCAATACCTTTTGCGGGTAGCGCAAATGATTACATGCTGTTTGTGCAAGGACAATATATGTCAGGGAAAGTCGTCGAAGTCATGGTTGCATCAAAAAACACAGTTAGTCAAGGGTATGCGTACTCACGATATACAGATAACAGCAAACCAGATACACATAGTTTTGATTGGTACGCAATTGGGCGTTGGAAGTAGAAAGGAGAACAGTATGGAATTAATATTTGCAGATGCAACAAAAATACAAATCCAGTCCGCTCAGGAGACGGGCGGAAAATTAGAAATTAAGGTTATACAAGTTGCGCCAGCGCAATTGCGGGAACTCTTTACAGACCCGGTAAAGACAAAAATCATGCGCATCACAGAACGCGAACAAAATATTGCCGAATACGAGGGTTATACGGAGTTTTACCGCACGGAAGAGTACACAGGTGGAATCTACGGAGTTGCGATGGAAAAAGCTGGAAAAACAACCGCAGAACGTCTAGCAGAAGTGGAAACAGAAAACGCAGAATTAAAAGAAGCGTTAGTAAATGCAAATACGCAGATTACAGACCTACAAGGCGCCATCTGCGAACTATACGAAATGGGGGTGCAGAAATGATCTACATTGCGAAAGTGTATGCAGATTTAATCAGGAAAGAAGAAAAGAGCATCGAAGACGTGCCGGAAAGCATCAGGGAACAGGTAAGAGAAATCCTCGCAGATCAGGAGGGATAAGATGGTAATAGCGAATTTTAAAAACGACAGCCATCCGATTGTGTACGGGGCGTCACAATGGAATTACGGAGAAGTGTTGCGAATACAAGGGCTGAATCTTCCGAAATCGGTAGAAATCCACTTCTCGTTAGAAGAAACTGCAGGACAGGCGATACCACGAATCGGCACAACGAAAGATGGAGTGACGGATGTGGTAATACCAGATAGCCTACTTGAAAATGAAGGTGAATTACAGGATTACTTTGTATACGTATGGATTTATCTTACGGATGCGACTAGCGGGCGCACAGAACACAGTCTTTCGATAAAAGTAAAAGCTAGATCTAAACCGGAGATTCCGGGTGGAGACGACAACGCAGATCCGTTTCGGGAGGCAATAAAAGCAGTAAATGAATCCGCCGAACGTGCCGAAACTGCCGAACAGAAAGCAGGAAAACACGCCGAGCAAACGAAACTTGATGCAATTAAAACCGGAGAAGATAGAACAGCGATTGCAGAAATGGTCGACTCTGTATCGGGCATCTCCGAACAGGTCGAGACCGTAAAAGGCTATGCAGAGCAAACACAGACAGCCGCAACAAACGCTTTGCAATCCGAACAGGCATCGAACGAAGCGAAAGAAGCTGCACGACAGGCTCAAGCCGGTGCAGAATCGGCGGCGGACGAAGCAGAGCAACACGCTCTTGAAGTTGCAGGAGATAAGTCAGAAGTGGAACGTCTAGCGACACAGGTGAGACAGGATAAATCCTCTGTGGAACAGACTGTACAGGGGTTTGGAAACACAGCACAGCAGGCGATACAAAGTGTAAACACTGCAAAAACACAGGGTGTAAATGCAATAAATACCGCAGAGGCAGAGGCTATAAAGGCAGTTGCAGACAAGGGAGCAGAGCAAACTGGTAACGTAACCGCAGAGGGAGCAAAGCAAGTCCAAGCGGTACAGGCAAAAGGACAGCAAATTCTTGATTCTATTACGGAAATCCAAGTTAACAATCCGTCTACAACTTACGAGTTGCAACCAAATATACAAGTCGTTTGGGGAGAGGTTACGGAATTAAATCTAACACTTGCTCCCGAAAAGCCAAATGCAATTAATATCTACCCGTTTTGGTTTACAAGCGGTGCAACACCTACGAGAGTAACACTGCCAGCAACGATTATTTTAGACAATTTTGTAACAAAAGCGAATAAGAAATATTGCTGTCAAATAGAGCAGAATGTGATGTTTTGGAAGGAGTTTGATGTGGTGTGATATTTTTAAAACGTAGGGCGATGATGTCGAGGGCGAGTTTTAATTATAAAACCGTTAGCGGAATCGGAAGTATTGTCTTAGAAAATTGTGTAGAGACAAAATTTAAGAGGTTGATGCTGTTTGGGAATAGTGCACAAGGAGAAAATCCAAGCATTGAATCTCCAAAAGAAATAAAAAATAGTGGGAAGTATGATGAAGTAAGTGGAAAATATGTGATTGATGTGAGTGTAACAGGGAAGAATTTATTTGATATCTCTAAAAATAAATATAAATGTGACGAAGAAAAAATCTGTATACCATCGAAATCTTTAGTAGAATTTAATATTACAGCTGGGATTACATTTGAAGAAAAAACAGCGTATTTTCTGTCTTGGGAATCTTATATAATTACAAAACCGAATGGTTACTGGACTCCGATTTTTGGAGTTGAATATACCGATAAAACAAGGGAAGAGTTTTATATGCATCTTTCCAAGAATGGGGCTAAAACAAATGCAAATAAAACGATAAAATATGTATATATACGGAACCCTTGGTCTGTTGGAACTGATATAAGTCGAATACAAATCGAAAAAGGTAATGAACGGACAGAATACGAACCATACCACGAACCGCAGACCGTAAAGATACAACTCAACGAACCGTTACGAGGAATCGGAGAATATAAAGATGTTATCACAAAAGATGGGATTGTGAGAAATATTTTGCAAGTAAGGATTGCTGATTATTTACAAAAGGCTATATATGGAAAGCCAGGCGGAAGATACATTTTTTCGGCAGTGCCTAATTGTTATATAAACTATGACAGAAAACGGTGCATGTCGAATGTCGGATTTACAACAAACCAAGAGAATATAGCATATATGCTAGTACCGTATTTAGATAATTTTAAACTTGTAGTATCTGACGATGATACGGTAGAAACAATCCGAGAGAAAGTGAAAGATATGGTTGTTGCATACACTGTAAAAGAACCGATTTTAGAACCGTTTGAAAATAGTTTAGAAAGTCTACACACAAATGATGGAACTACTATCATAACCGTGGATAGTGGAGAAGTAGAAACAGGAATTGAAGTGGAATATGCTATAAAGAATTGACACAGAAAGGAAGTGACTTATGAATAAGAAGTTTGGAAAATTAGAGGACGGAAATCTGATTTACGCGCCATCCGTACTTATCGTAGAGGACAAGCAAATCATATCCCCGTCTGAATCGGATTACCTTGAAAATGGCTATCTGCCTATTGTGCTAGGAATCGACTTGGAATACAAAGAGGGATTTGAAATTGTAACGTCTTACATGATCGTAGAGACGGAAGAAGAATCTGATATACAAAGGCACATTGAACGAGTGCAAGAATACAAAGCACTACCACCGTTACCACCACAGCAACCGACTCTTGAAGAGAGGGTTGCGAGTGTCGAGGGAGAGACGGAGATATTAACACAAGCTAATAGCGAATTAACAGCAACAGTAGACAGTATTTTAACGGACGTGTTACCGTCCTTAATGGGAATGTAAAAGGAGAAGGAGAAATGAATATGAGTACATTTATCGCAGAAAGAATTATGGAACAAGCAGACAGAAGCGTTGAAGCTGGACAAAACAAATACAGAGCGTACTTTGTTAAAACGAAGCTGTATGAAAAATGGAGAAATGATGTAGAAACAATTCTTATTACAGACGGGTACGAGGAATGTATCGTTGCAGAATAGAGGTGGTAATAGTGGAAATCAGAGCGAGACCGTAAGGGTCTTTTTATTTTGCGGTTTTTTAAACAGAGAAAGGGAAGTGAGGTATATGAAGAAAATGGATAAGTTATTTAATTGGATTAGCATCGCATCCGGAACGGTTGGAGGATTTATTGTGTACTGGCTTGGAGGATGGGATACATTACTTAAAACGATTGTATTTCTTGCAATCGTAGACTATACTACAGGAATCATAAAGGCGGTTTACACAAAAGAGCTGTCCTCGGAAATTGGATTCAAGGGGCTGTTGAAGAAGATTGTAATGTTTATCGTAATTGCGGTAGCATTTGCGATTCAGGAGCTGCTTGGAGGAAAGGTACCGCTTCGTGAGGTTGTGATTATGTTCTATATTGCAAATGAAGCGCTTAGCCTTTTGGAGAACGCAGCAGTATTTATTCCGATTCCGGAGAAGTTAAAAGAGGTTTTATTGCAGTTAAGAGAAAAAGATACAGAGGATTCAGAGGGCGAATAATCGTCCTCTGCACATACATTATAAAGAAAAGGAGATTTTATTATGGCAGTAAATGTAAGACAATTATTAGTATCAGGAAGTAAATACAATATCAAATGTCCGTACCAAATGGTTGCGGATACAATCACGGTGCACAACACATACAATGACGCCACTGCTGAGAACGAAGTAAAGTACATGATTGGGAACAGCAATCAGGTAAGTTTCCACGTTGCTGTGGATGACAAAGAAGCGGTACAGGGAATTCCGTTCGACCGGAATGCATGGCATGCCGGAGACGGAAATGGAAGAGGAAACAGAAACTCGATTGCAGTAGAAATCTGTTATAGTAAATCCGGCGGAGACCGCTTTGTGAAAGCAGAGAGAAATGCCGCGGAACTGATCGCCGGAATGCTCAAAGAGCGTGGATGGGGAATTGACAAGGTGAAGAAACACCAAGACTGGAGTGGAAAATATTGTCCACACAGAACACTTGATATGGGCTGGCAGAGATTTCTTGATATGGTGTCGTCTTTCCTTGCAGGGGAAGTTCCGCCAGTATCCACGCCGGATCCATCGAAACCAGTTCCGCAAAATGAAAATAAAAAAATTGACGTAGAGTATGCAGTTATGATTGAGGGTGGAAGAACGCTCCCGTTTGTAAAAAATGTGGAAGATTATGCTGGACTTCCTGGAAAGAAAATTGTAGGGCTTGCGATGCGAGTGAACAATGGAGCATCCATTAAATACAGAATTACGACTGTAAACGGAAAGACATATCCATTTGTAACAGGATGCGATTGGTCAGATGCAGTTAATGGTTATGCAGGTGACGGTAAAAATGCAATTGCAAAAGTAGAATGCTACTTGTATTCTCCAAATTCAGACAAATATATCTTTTACAAAGTTGCTCCTGTCGGAAGAGGATATTACCCACCTCAGAGAGACATGGACAAAGGAAATGGAATGGATGGATATGCAGGTGTTTCAGGAACAGCAATCGACAAATTCCAAGCGTGGATTGAGTAATAACACAGCCCCACCTCTTCTGAGATGGGGCAAAATTCTATTTTTCGTTCTCTAATTTGTATCGCATAAGGTTTAGTAAATAATCCGGGCATTTGCGTTCGTCGCCTTTCCACCCTTGCAAAGTTCTGTAAGGTATCCCGAAATACTCGCTAAACTGTTTCAAATTCATTCCGGATTGTTCTAATAGTTCTTTAAATTCCATTTTTCTTCCCCCATACCATTCCAATTTGATCTAATTTCTCGATTTGTTCTTGTGTAATTTTCCTTCCGTTTTCCGGATGGTTTTTCGCTTGCCTTTGGTTTACAAGCCACTGTCCTATTTTGTGTCCATTCATCTCGAAGGTACTTGCCATTTTTAAATTTCCGTGAATATTAAAGTATTCTTCTGCAAGCTCGTACCATTGTTCCCATGTTAGATTATCTCTTATTCTCCACTCGATCCCAATATTTTCGAGTTGCTGGATCCGTTTTTCATCCAAGCGCCCTTTGCTGTTTTTGCAATATATGTTCCTTAGATTTGTTATCCATGTGCCTAACGCAAAGCCTTTCTCATCCACGTAATTCGGAGGCACTCTTAAATCCCCGAATTTTTCATAATATTCTTTCGCCCGACTAAATTTATAGTCGAAAGAATGTGCATTCCTGCTTTCGGTAACTTTTAAAATGCCAGTTTGTTGCAAGAGCTCCTTTCTCCATTTTGGCAGATTTGAATAATTATGTTTCTGCTGTGCGATAAAAAGATAATCACTAGATCGGACTTCGATTTCTTCTTTTGCTCTTATCTTCTTATAAATTTTTTCGACGCGATTAGTGAAATGCTCGTCATGTCTGGAAAGATTAACAGAGCGTAGAAGATTGAAATCGATTTCTTTTTCTTTGATGGAATGGTACCAATCAAGAAAATTCCCATACAGTTTTTCTTCTGCAATCTTGCGAATCTCCGCAGCATCCTCTTTCTTATCGTATCTTCCAAGGTTATAATACTTTCCTTGGAAAACTATCTGAGCAACCCATTTCTGCCTTTCCTTGTCCCAACTAACCCCTTTGATACCGGAAGTGTTGTTTTTAGGTTTTTTGGCTGTTAGATTATTCACGTTCGTATTTTCGATGCAGAAATTATCTTTTATATATTTTCCTGCTTTTTTCCCATTTTTTCGACTGGTTTCTGTTCTTAAGCAGCCGCAGCTATTAATTCTGCCGAGAATAAGCTCGGAAACCCCGACATATGTTGTGTTGCCACAAGAACACTTGCATTCCCAAATAGTAGCACCGTTGGAAGTTTTTCTATCTGTTGGTCGGATAGCTGTAAGTCTTCCGAATGTTTGTCCAGTAATATCCTTACTTTTCGTGTAATTGTTCTTAGCGTTGTAACAACCACAAGAAACAACTTTGGGATTGTCTATTTGGTCTTTTCGCATCCATTTTTGTTTCTTGCAAAACGGACACACCGCAAGAAGATATGTCCGTCTATTTTCACGTTTCCAGTCGAGAATTTTGAATCCTTTAATTTCAGTCCCGACTAGGTCAGAAGCTTTTGTTCTAGCCATTTCGTCTCCTTATCTCATCCAAACGTCTGCGATGCATCCGTCTTCGTCGAGAGAGAAGTAGAACTCTGTCGCGTCTTTTGTGTCGATATAAGCAATTTTGTCGTATCCGGCATTGTTGCTATCGCCTACGTACACGCAGTTTTCTTCGTTTTCTTCAAAATCCTCAAATGCACAGATAATTTCATCTGCATCAAATTCTGTTCCAACAAGTTTCTTTAAGTTATCTAATACCATTTCCTTTGTCATTTTTCGTTACCTTACCGCTTGTCATGTGCGGTTCCTTTCTTTATTTTGTATTATCTCCCCGTCTCGCCGTTAGGTCAGCAATTCATTACATTTCTACGAAGTTAGATTTTTTATTGTTTGAATATTTGCTCATCCAAGACATCTTGTAATACGCTCTTGTTCTCCCGTATCCATTCCAAATATTCCAAGTAACAACTCCGTTGTCTTCGTGCCATTCTTTTTTTAATGCGATTTCTTTTTTGGCAATCACCCAGGAGAATTTCAACGCTTCTGAAAATTTAACTCCTGATTTTTTCACGATTTCCCATGCTCTTTTCATAATGTTTGATAAGTTGTATTTTTTCATTTTCGTTATCTCCTTTGCTTTGTTTTTTCTTTACCTTATATCTGTATTATACGCTCATTGAGCGTATAAGTCAATAGCAAATTTAAAATAATTTGACAAAATTACACACATGGAATATATTGTAACCAAAGATATAAAAGAGACCGTTCCTTGAAGATTAGGAGCGGTTTCTTCTATAATATTGTATCATCTTTATTTGTAAAAGTATTAGTTGTATGTTGTTACAAAAAGGTCATCCAGTTCGGACATTGGACACGCCTGCCGTCACAGTATTGAGTCAAAATTGGCTGCCTGACATTTGGACGGGACAGATAGCTTGCAAACTGCTCATCTACGATTTCTGAGATTGTATCAAAGACGTTACGCTCCGGAATCCATTTGTGGTCGAAGGCAGTTGAGGAAGTGATTGTAAAGTCGTATCCTTGATTTCTGTACCCCGGAATCAATACTTATTCGGGGTTATAGAAATCTCATTATCAACGAATTAGTCATTAAAAATGAAGGAAAAATCAAATAAAATGACTATTTCAGATCAATAAAAAATCAATTTGTCAGACCTTTTAGAGTTTGATATAATGACAGTAACAAAAGAGTGTTTAGTTGTAGAAAAGAGGAACTTACGTGGAGCATACAAAAGCAGATATTATATTTAAAGATTTTTGGCGTAGTAATGAACGTTTTGCAGATTTGTTTAATGTAGTTGTATTCGGTGGCAAAGAAGTTATTAAACCAGACGCTTTACATGAGATGGATACAGATGTTTCAGGGATTATTCAGTTGAAAGATTACAAGGAAACCCTATCCCGAACAAGAGATGTGATTAAAAAGACAGCTTACGGAGTAGAGTTTGTTGTTCTCGGAATTGAATCTCAACAGCATATCCATTACGCAATGCCGTTGCGCCATATGGTATATGATGCAATGAGTTTATTTTAAATTATATATGTCTTTTTGACTATCTTTTTA
>OBWM01000165.1_pt1 | contig 52501 bp, 47 predicted proteins | sample 1538041 | NCBI WGS metagenome assembly OBWM01 (sample SAMEA2580049, study PRJEB22360) | human gut metagenome | biome: human gut; feature: human-associated habitat; material: faeces | place: Denmark | collected 2008/2010
CAACAAAAAATCGAGTTTAATCATGTGAAAAATAGATATAAACATAGCTTTAATGAATGAAATAAATAAAAAATATGAATTTTACACATTGTATTTAGAGATATACAATATAGGTATAGAAAACAGATCTGGCCAGTCTGAATCCATTATCAGTGAAAGGATAGAGAAGAATGAAATTATATGATTCGGGTGTGTTCCTTCTGGAGGGTGAAACGATTGTTGAAGAAAATGAAGCCGGAAGCGATTTTTTGGAAAAAAAGGAACAGTATAAAGAAGGTACAATTTCCTATGGTATCCTGCAGGAGCACAACACCGGAACAAATAAAGAGAATTTGAAAATTCGGTTTGATGCAATTACCAGCCATGATCTGACTTATGTGGGGATTATCCAGACAGCGCGTGCATCAGGGATGGAGCGGTTTCCGATTCCTTATGTTTTGACTTGCTGCCATAACAGTTTGTGTGCAGTGGGAGGTACGATTAATGAAGATGATCATGTGTTTGGATTAACTACCGCAAAAAAATATGGCGGAATTTACCTTCCGCCGCATATGGGTGTGATTCATCAATATATGCGGGAGACGGAAGCGGGATGTGGCAAGATGATTCTCGGCTCTGATTCACATACACGTTATGGAGCGCTTGGAACGATGGCTGTTGGAGAAGGCGGAGGGGAACTGGTAAAGCAGATTTTGGAAGAGACATGGGATATAAAGTATCCGGAAATCATTGCTGTATATTTAGACGGAAAGCCCAACCCGGGAGTCGGCCCGCAGGATATTGCGATTGCGATTGTTACAGCAGTTTTTAAGAATGGATATGTGAAGAATAAGGTGATGGAATTTGTTGGACCGGGTGTTTCGTCAATGAGTACGGATTACAGAAATGGTATTGACGTAATGACTACGGAAACTACCTGTCTTTCCTCAATCTGGAGAACCGATGAAGATACGAAAAAGTATTTGGCTGCTCATGGAAGATGCAGCGAATATAAAAAACTTGAGCCCCAAAAGATTGCATACTATGAAGGATGCATTTACATCGACCTGTCTGCCATACACAGCATGATTGCATTGCCGTTCCATCCTTCAAATGGGTATGAAATTCGTGTATTAAATGAAAATCTGGATGACATTCTTCACGAAGTGGAAGAAAATGCGAAAAAATTAATTAAAAATCCGGATTTGCAGTTGAACCTTAGAGGGAAAATCCATGATGGAGCTTTGTATGCAGATCAAGGAACAATTGCAGGCTGTTCTGGAGGAACGTATTCGAACATTATGGAGGCTGCTTATCTGCTGGAAAATAAATCCACAGGGAATGATGCGTTTAATTTGAGTGTCTATCCAAGCTCTCAGGCAGTTATGATGGATCTCTTAAAGAAAGGAGCAATTGAGACATTGGCTGCTGCCGGAGCGACAATTCGCACTGCATTTTGCGGGCCGTGTTTTGGTGCGGGAGATACACCGGCGCATGGACAGTTTGCGGTTAGACATACGACAAGAAACTTCCCCAATCGTGAGGGATCTAAGCCGGGTAATGGACAGATTGCAAGTGTAGCCTTGATGGATGCGCGTTCTGTTGCGGCAACTTCAGCCAACCGGGGAAGAATCACAGCGGCGGATGAATTGGGATATGTTTATGAGTGTCCTGAGTATCATTATGATTCCAAAGTATATGCAAACAGAGTTTATCAGGGGTTTGGAAAGGGCAATCCGGAAGAGGAACTTATCTGTGGTCCCAATATTAAGGCCTGGCCCGAGCTTCCGGAGTTGAATGAGAATATGCTTCTAAAGGTATGCGCGTATATCACGGATCCTGTAACAACAACGGATGAACTTATCCCGTCCGGAGAAACCGGTTCATTCCGATCCAATCCTATGGGGCTGGCTGAGTTTACATTAAGCAGACGGGTGCCGGAGTATGTAGGGAAAGCAAAAGCGGTGATGAATAATGAAAAGGCAAGAAAAGAAGGGAATTGTCCTGAAGAAATCAGAGAAATTCTTGATAAAATACATACGATCCCGGGATATGAAAAAGTAGAGGATGAGTCAATTGATCTTTCAAGTACAATATATGCGGTAAAGCCGGGAGACGGTTCAGCACGTGAACAGGCGGCATCCTGCCAGAGAGTGCTTCTTGGCGGAGCGAATATCTCAGTAGAATATGCGACAAAGCGATATCGCTCGAATTTGATTAATTGGGGAATGGTACCCTTTATTTTGAATGGTCCTGCCGATTTTTCAGAGGATGATTATATATTTGTACCTGATATTAAAAAAGCGCTTAACACCGACATGAAGAAAATCACGGCATTTATTATTGGCGATAAAACAAGAAAATTATCACTGGCAATTGAGCCGCTGACAGAGGAAGAAAAAGAAATTATCCGCTGTGGTTCTTTGATAAATTACAATCGCAAACATAATTCTGTTCAGTAACAGCAGGAGGGAATCTGATGTTAAATAAAGAAACAGGGCTATTCCATGTTCCGGTAACTATTATGCGGGGCGGAACAAGCAAAGGGGTTTATATTTTGGAGAGTGATCTTCCGGATGATCGCGAAAAGTGGGATGATGTACTGCTCAGAATGATGGGAAGTCCGGATAAGAACCAGATAGACGGACTGGGCGGCGGACAGTCCGTGACGAGTAAGGTGGCCATTGTAAGTCCTTCTCCCAGACCTGACGCAGATGTAAATTATACATTTGCACAGGTATCTGTGGATAAACCAATCGTAAGCTACAAAGGAAATTGCGGTAATATTTCATCGGGTGTTGGACCGTTTGCCATTGAAAAAGGCTTGATTAAAGTACAAAATGATAAAACATCAGTCAGAATATATAATACGAATACGGATAAGCTGATTGTTGCTGATATCAAGACCTCAGATGGAAATGTGGTATATGAGGGCGATTTTAGTATAGCAGGAGTGCCGGGTAAGGCTTCACCGGTAAAACTCAAATTTGTAAATCCGGCGGGAACATTGGGAAAGGGATTGCTGCCCACAGGAAATGCAGTTGATGTACTGGAAGTTCCGGGACTGGGAAATGTAGAAGTTTCCATTATTGATGCGGCAAACCCTCTTGTGTTTGTGAAGGCGGAGGACATAGGACTTACGGGAAAGGAACTTCCGGATGCTGTGAATGCAGATGATGAAGTACTTGCTTTATTGGAAAAGATTCGGGGACTTGCGGCAGTGAAGCTGGGATTGATTGACGATTACCAGAAATCCGCCTGGGAGACTCCTGGAATTCCCAAAATGGCATTTGTAGCTCAGCCCAAAGAGTATAAGACCATGGATGGAGAGACTGTGACACAGGAAAGTATTGATTTGGTCTCCAGAATGATGTCTATGCAGAAAGCACATCCCAGCTATGCCATGACGGGTGCCATGTGTACTGCAGCAGCGGCTGTGGTTCCCGGCAGCATAGTGAATCAGGTGTGTTCAGAACATATGGATACGCAGTATATACGAATTGGACATCCCGGTGGTATATTAGAATGCGGGGTTGACTTTCAGCAGCATAATAAGATTCCTGAAATCAAAGATACGTTTGGATTTCGCACTGCGAATCTGATTATGGAAGGGGTAGCAAGAGTACGGTTTTAGCCGGAACAAGAATCGCTATTTAAAATGTGTGGAGGAAATATTATGAGTCTTTCAATTATTTCGCTTATTGTGCTTGTAGTGGTAGTGGCAATAGGTTTTATAAGAAAAGTAAATCTGGGATTCCTTTCTATTGGTGTTGCATTTGCGCTCGGAACATTTGGAGGCATGTCGGCAAAAGAGATTGTGGGAGGATTCAGCAGTTCCATGTTTGTGACTTTGGTGGGTGTTACGTTCCTGTTTGGTATGGCATCCAATAATGGAACATTGGATCTGTTTTCTAAGAAGGTGGTTGCACTTGTAGGAAAACGGACAATCCTTATTCCGATTCTGATGTTTTTTTTGTCGGCATTCATTTCAGCAATCGGTCCGGGGCATATTGCGGCAGGTATTTTGATGACAACATTTGCTATGTATCTGGCCTTTGAAATGGATATCAATCCTATGGCAACGTCTCTTTATGCAAAACTGGGGGCGAATGCCGGATGTGCATCGGTTCTTTCTCTGACGGGTGTTTTAGCTAAAAATCTTTCGGAGCCTCTGGGTTACAGTGGATTTGGCCTTCATCTGTTTTTGTCAACACTGCTTTCTGGGTTCTTGTTTACACTTGTTGTATACATACTGTATAAAGGTTATAAAGTAAAAGCGGACAATCCGCTGAAGCTTTCAGACATTCCAAAGTTTAATCGGGATCAGCTGCTTACGATTGCGGCAATCGTTGTAATGGTTGTATGCTGTATCGGATTTAAGCTTGACACAGGTTTGTTTGCATTTGCCACAGCTGCTGTTTTAGTTCTTCTTGGTGTTGTTGATGAAAAGAAAGCAATAAAAGGAATTCCGTGGGGGACGCTTGTGTTTATATGTGGAGTTGGTGTCCTGATTAATGTGATTGATACACTGGGCGGTATTACCTTGGTTTCCGATTTCCTGACAGGATTTATGATTGAAAAGACAGCGGTTCCGATACTGGCGGCCACCTCGGGAATCTTGTCCTGGGTCAGTTCTACAACGGGGGTTGTTATGCCGACTTTATATCCAATTGCGGCAGAGGTGTGCGAAAAGTTTGGAAGCGGCGTCAATTACGTGGAACTGATTTCAGCAATAACAGCTACATCATTTGCAGCGGCAATCAGCCCCTTATCTACCGGAGGTGCAATTATTATGTCATCTTATTCTGCGGCAAGAGAAACCAGTACGGCTGAACTGAACAAGATGTTCCGGACGCTGTTCCTTCTCTCGGTAGGAAATGTACTTTTAAATGTAATTCTTTCTTCGCTTGGTGTGTTTAATCTTGGCGGGTTGTTTTATTAAAGTTAAAAAGAAGGTGAAAAGATGAAGATTGACAAAGCGGCAATTGCCGGAACGCTCGAGTCCAGCGATTGTATGGTGACGGTTGAACCGGGTAACGGCAGCGTGGAATTGGAGCTTGAAAGTGTGGTTATGAATCAGTTCGGAGAACAGATACAGAAAGTGGTCAGGGAGACGTTGGAGCGCCTGGATGTGAAAGATGTATTTATCAGTATTGTGGACAAAGGAGCATTAGATTGTACAATTAAGGCACGTGTGGAGTGCGCTGTGTACAGAAGCGCCGGACAGAAAACAGATGTGCCATGGGGAGGTGCGGTTCGATAATGAATCCAAATAAAAAAAGACTCAGAAGAACAATGATGTTTTTAAACGCGCAGAAACCAGGACTGATTAAGGATCCATATATTTATAAGCCGGACAGTATCATGCTTGACCTTGAGGATGCTGTGGCAGAAAAAGAAAAAGACGCAGCCCGTTTTTCTTTGTACCATGCCCTGCGGGAGATTAATTACAGGGGCATCGAGTGTATCGTAAGAATCAATGGTCTTGATTCAGAGCTCTGGAAAGAGGATATCCGGTGTGCAGTAGCCGGGGGTGCAGATGGTATCCGCATTCCGAAAACAGAGACTGCAGAGGATGTGAAACGGGTAGAAAAGGCGGTGGAAGAGGCTGAAAACGAATTTGGAATCGAGCGAGGGAAAGTTTTGATTATGGCGGCTTTAGAATCGGCAAAAGGTGTGTTAAACGCGCTGGATATCTGCAATGCTTCCGAACGTCTATTTGGAATTGCTCTTTCCGGAGGAGATTACACAAAAGATCTTCAGACAAGAATTACAGGTACCGGGGTGGAACTTATGGGAGCAAGGCAGCACATGATTATAGCAGCCCGGGCCGCAGGTGTACAATGTTTTGATACTGTGTATACCGATCTGGACGATATGGAAGGTTTCAAAAAGGATGTAGAAACAATCCATTTGATGGGATTTGACGGAAAATCCATCATTAACCCGCGGCAGATTGCTCCGGTTCATGAAATATATACACCGACACAAAAGGAGATTGTTTTTTCACAGAAAGTAGTAAAAGAAATAGAAGAAAAAAAGAAGCTGGGAATCGGTGTTTTTACAGTGGATGGAAAAATGATAGATATTGCCTTTTATGACGGAGCAAAGCGGACCATTGAACTGGCAAAAGCGTCAGGAGTTTTGAAGGAGGAATTTTAAGATGTTAAATGCAGTAGGACGTGAAATTCCGGATGAAATTCTCAAATTGACGGGAAAGGAACCGTTTCAGAGCAACAACTATAAAGAAGGTGTTGAGTACAGAAAACAGGGACCGATTGTAAAACCTGTCATGGATCACAATACAAGTAAAATGGTATCTTCCATTCGGGAAGCGCTTGAAAAATGCGGGGCTCATGATGGTATGACACTTGGATTTCATCATCATTTCAGAGAAGGAGATCTCGTAGTCAACATGGTTATGAAGGAAGTCCATGATATGGGGCTCAAAGATGTAACAATTTGTGCAAGCTCTCTTGGAAAAGCACATGATCCATTACTGGAATATATCGAGGATGGGACAATTACCGGAATCGAATCATCAGGAGTCAGAGGAAAAATCGGAGAGGCCATCTCACATGGAAAGCTGAAAAAGCCTGCAATCATGCGTTCGCACGGAGGCCGTGTGCGGGCAATCCAGAGTGGGGAGACAATCATAGCTATATCATTTATCGGAGCGCCGACATGTGATGATTACGGTAACTGCAAAGGCATTGGAGGAAAGAGCGACTGCGGTGTGTTATCGTATTCCTTTGTTGACGGACAGCATGCAAATAAAGTGGTTGCGGTTACGGACTGTCTTGTTCCCTTTCCCAATTTTCCGGCGGATGTTGCCATGACAAGGGTGGATTATGTGTGTGTGGTGGATGCAATAGGCATTCCGGAAAAGATTGCGACAGGGGCGGCAAAGCCAACAACGGATACCAGAAAACTTATGATGGCAGATTACTGCACCCAGGTCGTAATTAATACGCCATATTTTAAAGAAGGATTTTCTTATCAGACCGGAGTTGGAGGAGCGTCCATTGCTTCTGCTGCATTGCTTGCCAAGATTATGGAGGAACGTGGGATTAAGATGGGATTTGCTGTGGGCGGTATGAGCAAAGGAATGGTCGATATGCTGGATAAAGGTCTTGTAGGAAAATTACTTGATACGCAGGACTTTGACTTGTTTGCCGTTAATTCCGTAAAACATCCGAATCATCACAGAATCAGTGCAGGCGCTTACGCCAATCCCTTTAACAAAGGCTCTTTCGTCAACAAATTGGACTATGTGGTATTGGCGGCATTGGAAGTTGACACACATTTCAACTGTAATGTGGTAGTTGGTTCAGATGGAATCATTACAGGCGCCCAGGGGGGACATCCTGATGCCGCCCAGGGCGCAAAATGTACGATCGTGATATGTCCGCTCCTTCAGGGAAGGATTCCTGCAATCTGTACGGATGTGACAACAGTGACAACCCCGGGAGAAAGCATTGATGTGGTAGTAACCGATTATGGAGTGGCAGTCAATCCGGCCAGACAGGATTTGTTGGAGGCGTTAAAGAATGCCGATTGTGTTCCTCTGAGGACAATTGAAGAATTAAGGGATATCGCGTATGATATCGTAGGCACTCCGCAGCCGGTTAAGTTTGGTGAACGAATCGTAGGTATTATTGAGGGCCGCGACGGAACCATTATGGATGTTGTGCGAGAGGTGAAATAGAAATGGATTATATGGTGGAGGGTATTTCTGAAAAAGACAGTAAAATGAATCTTGCAGTGACTCGGCTCCTGGAACAGGAAGGAATTCAAAGGGATGGCAATCTGGATTATACATGTGTCATCTTAGATGATATTGGAAATCCGGTGGCCACGGGAAGCTGCTTTGGAAATACTCTCCGCTGTATGGCGGTGGATCATCGCTATCAAGGGAGAGGGCTTTTGAATCTGTTGATCCGGCATTTGACAGAGTATCAGATATCCAGGGGAAATACGCATCTGTTTATTTATACGAAAATGAGGGAGGCCTGTTTCTTTCAGGATCTGGGGTTTTATGAAATTGCAAATGTAGATGGGATGATTACCTTTTTGGAGAACAGGAAAAATGGATTTCCCAATTATTTAAACAGTTTGAAACGAGAGAGTCATGATGTTGAGTCTTTGGGAAAGCAGGTCGGAGCGGTAGTCATGAACGCCAATCCATTTACAATGGGGCACCTGTTTCTTGTTGAGGAGGCGGCAAAAAAGTGTGAAATCCTTCATGTTTTTGTGGTAAGTGAAGACTGCAGCATGTTTCCATTTTCTGTCCGACAGGACCTGGTAAAAAAGGGAACTGCGCATCTGAAAAATGTGATTTGTCATGCAAGCGGACCGTATATGATTTCACAGGGAACGTTTCCCAGTTATTTTCTTAAAGAAGAGGCAGTTGTATGTGAGGCTCATGCAAAACTGGACATTGCAATATTTGAAATAATTGCCAGAGAACTTGGCATTACGAATCGATTTGTGGGAGAAGAAAAGAAAAGTATGGTAACATCTATGTACAATCGTGTAATGCTGGAACAGTTGAATAAGGTGGGCATTAAAGCAGAAGAAATTCCGCGGAAAAAGATAAATGAGGAAGTAATCAGCGCCAGCAAAGTGAGACAGTGGATTCACGATGGACAGCTGGAAAGCGTTTGTCCATTTGTTCCGAAAACAACATGGGAATATCTTTACTCAGAGGAGGCGCGTCCGGTATTGGAAGCAATACAAAAGGCGCAGGACGTCATACACTACTGATTATAAAGAGGTGTGAAGATGGAAATCAGAAAAGTACAGGTTACAGACATGATGGCAGCGAGGGAAGCAAGAGCATTCCGCCAGCAGGAATTAATACGGAAATATGAAAAAAACGTAATCTGTTTTACTTTGAATATTGCGGGGCCGGTGAAAAATTCTGATTTGATTCAGAAAACCTTCGAAGAAGGAGTAACATGCATTTTTAATCAGTTAAGAGTTAGAGGTATTGCAGTTCTTTTTTTTGAAAAGATACATGAGGCTACGGGAAATGAAGCTTTTATTGTTGTGGATTGCGATAATATAGAAATAAAATGTATCATGTCAGAAATAGAAGACACGCATCCGCTGGGAAGACTTTTTGATATTGATGTTTTGGCTCATGACGGAATAAAGATGGAACGGGGAGTAGTGGGGTTGAGTGAACGCAGGTGTTTGATTTGCGGTGGTCCCGTTCATCGGTGCTCTTCCCGCAGAGTCCATCCGGCAGAGGAACTTCAGAAGAAAACGTTTCAGATGATGGAAGAATACTTTTTTGATAATTTTATAGAAAAGATAGCGAGTTTCGCAATGAAGGCGCTGCTTTACGAAGTTTCTGTATCACCAAAACCAGGATTGGTGGATCGTTTTAATAACGGCTCGCATCATGACATGGATTTTTATTCCTTTGTCGATAGTTCGGTAGCTCTTATTCCGCATTTCAAATCAATGCTCCGAATCGGCATTGAAACCGCGATGGAAACACCTGAGAAAACATTTCGGAAATTGCAGTATGAAGGAATGAATGCTGAAAGTGCAATGTTCAATGAAACCCAAAATGTGAATACCCATAAAGGAGCTATTTTCTCAATAGGCATCATTTGCGGCGCGATTGGAAGGCTAAAAGGAAACGGGGGAAAACTTACAGCAGAACAGATTTTGGGGGAATGCGGTACCCTGTCGAAGACATATGCAGAGTTTGTTTTTAACCATATAGAGCAGCAACGGCCAACAGCAGGATGTCAGCTTTATAAGAAATATGGAATAAAGGGTGTCAGAGGAGAAGCGGCGGATGGATTTCCCACCGTTCTCAATACAGGTCTTCCAATATTGAAAAAGGCGTTGGCAGAAGGCTATACAAAGGATGAAGCGGGAAGCATTACGCTTCTCTACTTATTGTCGGAAGCGGTTGATACGAATATCATTGCAAGATCTGATTATCCCACGTATATAGATGTGAAAAAGCAGCTGAATGAAATTCTCAATAAGGAGAAATATCCGGCTGCGGCAATAATAAGAGATTTGGATCATCAGTTTATAAGTAAGAACCTATCCCCGGGAGGGGCGGCCGACCTACTGGCAATTTGCTGGTTTTTATATTTTATCGAATGTGATGATGGAGAGTAAATTGAATTTTTGCTGAACTACTATAATTGTTCCATGCAATATGCGGTTTTGTACGAAAGGCTAAAATGATTTTAGCAGGATATGATGCAGCGATTTCATAGGATGAAAACATTGCAACAGTATATGAAATCGACCATTGGTGGAATTGTAGGCTCAGTATTTCTGGATTGGCATCTATTCCACCGTAGCACCACATTAAGCTACGGTAGTTTAGATGCCGAATTGTGGTTTTGAAGAAAAATGAAGGATAAAACCACAAGATATAGTGGTTTTTGAAGGAAAATTGAGTGAATTTGCGGCCTGGAAATGGGTGTTTTTTAGGGCGTGAGAAATAGATGCCTTGGCCCTGGGAGATGAATTCTCCCGGGGCTTTTGGCTTGTAAAGATTCACGGAAGCATATAAGCTGCTGAATAATCAGAGCCTGGAAGCCATTGATGGAATCTTTGATAGCCTGCCAACCACCCATCCAGCGAAAGGCCCGTACCGGCTGTTCTCCAAAGCAGAAAGGGTAAAGGGGAATGCAGTGCTTGGCCCGGGAATCAGGCTGCAGATTATGCAGAATAAAAAAAGTGCAGAAGATTACTAGCTACCGCGAGATTGACTTGACACTGCCGGGGCGGGAAAAATGTGTTTATTTTAGTATTGCTTTGGATCAGGCTCCACCTATGTCATTCTTTTGTATTTAACTGATCCGGTTTGCAGACTGGCAGGATAGACGGAGGAGGAAAGGAAATTTCGGTCAGACAGCTAGCTTATGAAGCACATCTAGATGGAAAATCATTTTTTGTTGCGGAACAGAACCAGCCGCAGAATTCACCTCCATGGTATGCCCAGGCTGTTGAGGTGGAGGTTGACATGGAGACGGGAAAAGTCAGGATTCTGAAGGTTGCGGCATTCCATGACGTGGGAAACGTAATTAACCCGGTCATAGCATCTGGCCAGTTGGAGGGCGGAATCATGCAGGGAGTCGGTTATGCAACGATGGAGGAGATGAAATATCTGGGCGGTAAGCGCCCAATCACAGATTCATATCAAAAGTATCTGATTCCAACCATACAGGATATGCCGGAGATTGAGATTGGATTTGTGGAGGAACCATGCCCGGAGGGACCATTGGGGGCCAGAGGGCTGGGGGAGGTGGGAATCATACCGGTTGCGGCCGCCATCGCTTCGGCGGTGGAGGATGCAACCGGGATTCGTTTCCCTCCGCTTCCACTTACTCCGGAGCGGGTGCTATGTGGGATTGAAGAAGCTGTCATGTCTGTTGGGTAAAAACTTATAATTTAATGTAGGGATGCCGCAAAATGTAAGGATTTATTGTACATTTTGCGGCATCTTCTTTTCATATAGACTTAAATCTTATGTTATTAGCCACTTCCCCAATGGAAACGACGAGGGCTGGATTTTCCATGGGATGGGGGTGGGGGAGATACGTTATGAGTGTGCTGCCTAGAATGATTGATTACTTTTAGCTTGTATTTCGCTTAGTCGTTCATCAGTTGTATACGTCTCGGGCATTTTAACCTCAAATAGAATACTTTTAGTAATAAAAAAGAAAAAGCTGTACCAACCACAAAAAGTTAGTACAGCCTTCAAAAAGTCTTATTCTATGCAGTTTTGCTTAGAATTTTCCCGCTTTAGCGTTTTCCTCAATGGAAACTGCAATCGTTACAGTAGCCCCAACCATTGGATTGTTCCCCATCCCTATAAACCCCATCATCTCCACATGGGCGGGGACGGAGGACGAACCGGCGAAGGTGGTATCGCCATACATACGGCTCATGGAATCGGTGAGTCCGTAGGAGGCTGGACCGGCGGCTGTTTCGTCGGGGCCCAGCGTGCGGCCGATTCCTCCGCCTGATGCACATGCGAAATAGGATTTTCCTTTCAGGCCGCAGTTTCGCTTATAGGCACCGGCCACCAGATGGGAGAAGCGCACCATATTAGTCCCGTTTCCGGATATGGATACGTCCACGTCCTCATGTTCCATGATGGCGATTCCCTCCCGGATATCGTTTGCACCATAGCACAATACATCGGCCCTGGCATCTTGCGTGAAAGGAATCCTGTCCTTTACTGTAAGAGTGTTATTACTAAAGTCAAATTCGGTCCGTACATAGGTGAATCCGTTTACACGGGATATGATTTCTGCCGCGTCCTTACCCAGGCCGTTCAGGATGACCTTGAGCGGAGTCCTGCGCACCTTGTTTGCGGAACCTGCGATGCCGATTGCTCCTTCAGCCGCTGCAAAGGATTCATGACCGGCCAGGAAAGCAAAACAGTGTACGTCCTCTGACAGGACCATAGCGGCCAATTTTCCGTGTCCACGGCCCACCTCGCGTTCGTCTGCAACCGATCCTTCCAGGCAAAAGGCCTGTAATCCCTCGCCCAGTTCCAGGGCCGCGTCAGTGGCACGGTTTATCCCCTTTCTGATTGCACTGGCAGCTCCGGCCGTGTAGGCCCAGCAGGCATCCTGGAAGGAGATGGGCTGTATGCTGTGTACAATGTTAAAAATATCAATGTTATGTCCTTCGCATATACGCCTGGCTTCCTTTAAATCAGAAATTCCGTTATTGTTAAGGTATTCTGTGATTCTTTCCATTTTTAGGCCAGAATTCTCAAATTGTATCATGCGCATTCCCTCCTTTACTGTTTCCTGGGGTTGATGGTGCGGGCAGCCTCGGTGTAACGTCCATAAGTGCCGATAGCCTGTTCCAGTGCTTCCTGGGCTGGAATGCCATCCGCAATCATCCCCATCATTTTTCCGAGATTCACATACTGGTAACCGATGATGCGGTCCTGCTCGTCCAGGCCGATGTATGATATGTAGCCGTCGGTCAGCTCCAGATAGCGGGGACCTTTGGCCAGGGTACCGTAACAGGTGCCCACCTGGCTTCGCCTGGCGTCTCCCAAATCCTCCAATCCGGCACCCACAGCCAGTCCTCCCTGGGAATAAGCAGTCTGGGTGCGGCCATATGCCATGGCTAGGAAGTACTCCCTCATGGCCACGTTGATGGCATCACAAACCAGGTCGGTATTCAGGGCTTCCAGCAGATTCTTGCCCGGCAGGATTTCCGCTGCCATGGCGGCGGACTGTGTCATACCGCTGCAGCCGATTACCTCTATGAGCGCCTCCTGGATGATACCGTCCTTGATGTTAAGGGATAGCTTACAGGCCCCCTGCTTGAGGCCGCATGTTCCCACACTATGGCTGAATCCTGAAATTTCTCCAATTTGGCTGACTGGGGTGAATGTGCCTTCCTGGGGAATCGGCGCTGCTCCGTGGTTATGGCATCTGCATACCGAAACCATCCGGTTCATTTCATTTGAATATTCCATGGTGTTCCTCCTTGATTTATATTTGTATCTGTAAATATTTAAGAGCAACAAACATGCCAAAATCATAACTATTGGCATGTTTGTTGCTCTTAAATCATCATATCAAATAGTTCAGGAGGTATTCTAAATGAAAGTGATGAGTGAAGCAATGAATGGCGGGGTGATTCCGGACAAGTATGGGAAAAGGGGAAAGGACATGAACGGGTATGGCGTGCCCAGCCGCTCCATTCCCATTACTATAGAGGAAGCGCCAGAGGGTACGGTTACCTTTGCTCTGGTGATGGAGGACAAGGATGCAGTTCCCGTATGCGGGTTCTCCTGGATTCATTGGATTGCCGCGGACATTACCAAAAATGTAATCAAGGAGAATGACAGCGTCGGAGCAACGGATTATGTCCAGGGAATCAACAGCTGGTTCGGCACATACGGCAGGGAGGGCGCTGTAGGCTACGGAGGCATGACCCCGCCCAACGCGCCGCATACGTATGAACTTCACGTCTTTGCGCTGGACCGGAAGCTGGGACTGGAAAATGGATTCTTTCTCAATGATTTGTTTCATGCTATGGAAGGACATGTTCTGGAACATGTGACATTGACCGGCACCTATGCAAATTAAGAAAATTATAGAGTAAATAAAATAGCTCCCACTGGTAGCGGTAATAGGCGGACCTGTGGGAGCTGTTTTTATTTCAAAGCCTTTGTCTGCGTTTTTATGGTTCAAATTTGAAAAAAATTTCATTTTTGAAACAAACAGTTGACAAAAGTGGCGCTCCATCCTTATGATTAAAATAAAAAATATATTCCAAGGGGGTAAAAATTATGGGTAAGGTCATAAAGATGGCACTGATTGCCACTTATCCAAGCATGGCGGAAATTTTTTTGAGACTGGCGTCCGGCAGGGAAAACGTGGTGGCCAGAAGCGAGTATGCGTCCTTTGAGCGTGCAGTGGAGATAGCTAAAAACCTGGTAAGGAAGGGAGAGGTGGACGTAATCCTCAGCAGGGGGGGGACAGCCGCACAAATAAAAAATGCGGTGAATGTGCCTGTTGTGTTCATTCCCATCACCCCCTTTGACGTGATTAAAATCGTACATCAATTGGACAAGGACGTTAAGGAAACCGCATTCATCCACTATATGAAAAATGTATATGGAATACAGGAAATTGCGCAGATGTACGGGATTAAGATTCACGAATATTCATTCATTAATTATTTTGATATTGAGAACGCGGTGAAGGACGCCTATGATAAGGGAATCCGGACCATCATAGGGGGAGAGGTGGCAGTCAGGATTGCCAAAGGGCTGGGCATTACAGGGTATCAGGTCAGTGCCGGGGAGCAGGCCGTGGACCGTGCCATAGAGGAATCCATATCCATGTTGTATGAGAAACGGAAGGAGCAATATAAATCAGTACAATTGAAGGCTGCCTACGATTCACTGAAGGAAGGGGTCGTGGTCACGGATGATGAGAACCGCATTGTGGTACTGAACCCCATTGCCCAAAAGCTATTTGACCACAGCTATCAGGTAGGTGATATTGCGGGAAACGACATCATTAATGACAAATGCAGGCAGGTATATATGAGCCATCGGGAAGTACCCATATATCTGCGCCAGATGAAAAAAGAGACTTATTCAGTGGCACATTCCCCTATTACCAAGGACGGGAAATTTATCGGCGTGGTGAGCCGCATGGAGGATGTCACAAAGACCCAGGAACTGGAACAGAAAATACGCAAGGAATTGCATTTAAAGGGATTTGCAGCCAAATACCATTTTGAGGATATCATTACCGGGGACGAAGGGATGAAACGGGTGGTGAACCGTGCAGAGGCATATGCAAAGACGGATTCCGCCATTCTCATAGAGGGGGAATCCGGTACGGGCAAGGAGCTGATGGCCCAAAGCATACACAATGCAAGTACGAGGGCCCAGGGGCCCTTTGTGGCTGTCAACTGTGCAGCAATTCCTGAAAACCTGCTGGAAAGCGAGCTGTTCGGCTATGAATCCGGTGCATTTACGGGGGCTAAGAGAGAAGGGAAAGCCGGGCTTTTTGAGCTGGCCCACAGGGGAACCCTGTTTTTGGATGAGATAGGTGAAATATCAAAGAGTGTACAGACCCGTCTTTTAAGGGTCCTGCAGGAAAAGGAAATCATGCGGGTAGGAGGGAACCGGATTATACCTATTGATGTCAGGGTCGTCAGCGCCACCAACAAAGACTTGAAAGCCTTGGCAAAGAACGGGGAGTTCAGGGGGGACCTCTATTACCGTCTCAACGTGCTCCAAATCCAGATTCCGCCTCTGAGAAAACGGAGGGGAGACATCCAACTGTTGGCGGAACGGTTCCTGTCAGGGTATGGTACGGCTTCCAAGCAGATGAAGGACATAATCCCCATGCTAACATCCTATTCCTGGCCGGGAAACATAAGAGAGCTGCAAAATGTCATGGAGCGCTACGGTGTGCTGTCAGAGGTGCTAAATCAGGAGATATTAAACCAGGAAGAGCTATATGAAATCCTGGGCACATCCCCTCATAAGCCAACAGGCAATACAATGGAAATCCAGATAGAACTGGGCGGGGAACTGAGCGATATCGTAAGCAGGGTGGAATACGAGGTGGCAAATCGTTATCTGGAAGAATTTGACAATAATCAGGAGATGGCGGCGAAAGCACTGGGCATTGGAAGGACCACATTCTGGAGGAAATGCAAAGAGAAAAAATAGAAGATGATAAAAATGGCACGAAATTTGCTCTAAGAAATAGTGAAGATAATTTTTCTTTAATATTTCATTGGAGGTGTAAGAATGGAGGAGCCAAGAGGTGCACTGGATGGCGTGACCGTGCTGGACTTAAGCAGGGTGTTGGCCGGGCCGTATTGCAGCATGATTTTGTCCGACATGGGTGCAAATGTTATTAAGGTGGAAGTTCCCGGCACTGGGGATGACACGAGGGGGTTTCCGCCCTTTAAGGATGGAAAAAGCGGTTACTTCATGAATATGAACCGCAATAAGAAGGGAATCACATTGAACCTGAAGAAGGGAAAGGATGTCTTCCTGGAGCTGGTCAGGAAGGCGGATATCCTGATTGAGAATTACAGGCCGGGTACCATGGAGAAGCTGGGGATTGGATATGAGGAGCTTAAAAAGGTCAATCCAAAGCTGGTCTACGGGTGTATATCAGGATTCGGCCACTATGGTCCTTACAGTAAGCGGCCGGGATATGATATTGTAGGCCAGGCCATGAGCGGCATCATGAGCGTGACTGGTTGGCCGGATGGGGAAGCCACCAGGGCAGGAGCCCCGGTATCCGACACGGTAGCGGGAATTTCCCTGGCGGCAGGAGTCCTGGCCGCGCTCCACTACGCACAGAAGACGGGCAGGGGCCAGAAGGTGGATATTGCACTGGTGGACAGCCTGGTGAGCGTGATGCAGATTATCAACCAAATTTATCTGATAGGGGGAAGGATACCGGGAAGGACAGGAAATGCATACGAGTCCACAGCCCCCTACGACACATTCCCCACAAAGGACGGGCAGCATGTGGTGATTGGCGTGGCCAATGATAAATTCTGGAGACAGATTTGTGAGATGATGGGCAGGACGGAGCTGATTCATCATCCGGACATGGCAAAGAATGGTGATCGGGTCAGGAACAGGGATAAAATCAAACCTATCGTGACGGAGTGGACCATGACCAAGACTGCGAAAGAGCTGGTGGACCAGCTTCTGGAAGCAGGGCTGCCCACAGCCCCTATCTACGATGTGAAGCAGGTGACGGAGGATCCGCATATTGCAGGGGCAAGGGAAATGTTCATAGAGATTGAGGACCCGGATGTGGGAGCCGTCAAGGTCACTAATTCCCATATCAAGATGACGGAGACAAAACCAGGGTTTAAGAGCCCGGCCCCGGCCCTGGGACAGCACAACCGTGAGATATATGGCGGTATGCTTGGTTTCACTGAGGAGCAGCTTAATAAAATGAAGGAAGACGGAGTCATATAGGAGGTGGCCAGCATGATGATGCCAGGAGATATAACGGTTGTTGAGGTAGGCCCCAGGGACGGCTTCCAGAATGTAAAAGCCATGATTCCCACAGATGAAAAAATTGCCATCATACGGGCGATGATATCATCCGGAATCCGGCAGATGGAGATTACCTCCTTTGTGAACCCCAAATGGCTGCCCCAGATGGCGGACGCGGCTCAGGTGACAGCGGAGATACTTAAGGATGCTCCAGAGGATTTCAGGGCCATAGCCCTGGCTCCAAATAAAAGGGGAGTGTCAAACGCGGTACAGGCAGGGCTTAAGAGTGTGACCTATGTCCTGTCTGCCAGCGAATCACATAACATAAAGAATGTGAACCGCAGCGTGAGTGAGTCGCTGGAGGAGCTGAGGGACATAAAGGACAGCTTTCGGGATATCAACGTCAGGGTATCCCTGGCTACCAGCTTCGGTTGTCCCTTTGAGGGGAGGATTCCCCAGGAACGGGTGATGGACGTGGTGGAGCGGATTCATGAGGCAGGAATCCGGGAAATCATCCTTTGCGATACCATCGGCATAGCCAATCCGCTTCAGATAAGGAATACAGTGGGATTAGCCCTCCGGCGGTTTCCCGATGTGAAATTTGGACTCCATATCCACGATACTCGTGGAATGGGGCTGGCGGGCATATATGCGGGACTGCTGGAGGGAATCCATATCTTTGAGACCAGTATCGGCGGCCTGGGCGGCTGTCCCTTTGCGCCGGGCAGCGCCGGCAATACGGCCACGGAGGATATGCTTAACATGGTAAATGCCATGGGAATAGACCACCATATTGACATGGAGCGATACCTGGAAGCGGTGGAGCTTGTGAGGGGGAAAGTTGATGCGTCCCTTACGGGCAGGATATCAAACATGTGCCAGGCAGGGGCCTGACAAGACAAAGGAACAGTATAAAAGACCAATAAAAATCAAGGAAAAAGAGGAGGATATAACATGAGCAGCGAAAAGATGGAGATAGACTATGCAGCATACATCGGGGAATATATGGAGAGGGCAAGAAAGGCGCAGGCCATCATCAATACATACACGCAGGAGCAGGTTGACAGGCTTTGCTCCGTCATTGCTTATGAGATGACAAGGCCGGAAATGGAAGCAGAGCTGGCAGCCCTGGCCCTGGAGGAAACGGAGCTTGGGGATTACGATTCCAAAGTCGCCAAGATTGAGAAGAAAGTAAAGGGTATGTTCATGGAAATCAAACATGAGAAGACTGTGGGGATCGTGGAGGAGATTCCGGAGCGGGGTATGAGGAGAATTAAGAAGCCGGTGGGCGTCATCGGTTCCTTGATTCCCAGCACACAGCCTGAGATGATTCCCATCACCACCGCCATGTGTACGGTGAAAAGCCGCAACGCAGTAATCATGGCTCCTCATCCCAGGGGAAAGAAGACCACCTACCAGACCGTTGAGAAAATGCGTGAGCTTTTAAGGAAGAATGGGGCTCCGGCGGACATACTGCAGTGTGTGGACCTGGTGAAGGTGGCTGTTACCAATGAACTGATGAGGCAGGCTGACCTGGTAATTGCTACAGGAGGCGCGGGCATGGTAAAGGCTGCCTATTCATCCGGAACCCCGGCTTACGGCGTGGGGGCGGGAAATGCCATCATGGCAATTGACGATACGGCTGATTTCAAAGATGCCGCCCATAAGATCATGCTGAGCAAGACGGGCGACCTGGCTGCGGGCTGTTCCTGCGACAATGCGCTTGTCATCTATGAAAATATTTATGATGAGATGATAGAGGCGTTGAAGGCAGAGGGCGGATATATGTGCAGACCGGAAGAACATGACAAGATTCAGAAGGCCATTTTCCCGGAATGGCCGGCCAATCATGATTTGAACCGTGATATTGTTGCCAAGCCGATTGATGCGATTGCCAGGCTGGCGGATATTGAGGTTCCTGAAGGAACGAAATTCATCATGGTGGAGGAGACTGGATCAGGAGCAGATTATCCGCTGTCAGGGGAGAAGCTGTGCATGGTACTGACTGTTTATAAGTGCAAGGACATTGACGGGGCTATTGAGCGGGTCAATGCTAACCATGCCTATTCAGGAGCCGGCCATTCCTGCGGTATTTATTCCCATAATGAGGATAACATCATAAAGTTTGCTCTCAATACCCATACATGCCGTGTGAACAATAATCTGCCTAACAGCGTGGTCAACACGGGGGACTGGAATGCGGGACACCCCTTCTCACCTTCACTGGGGTGCGGTACATGGGGAGGAAATATCGCCTCTGAAAACATTTCTTTAAAGCACTATATGAATGATACATGGCTGGCAACAGGAATCAGCAGGGCTGTCCCTACAGACGAGGAGCTGTTTGGCGATACCGGAGTCATGCGTTAATGACAGATGAATGAAAAAGGAGAATGAGGATGCACCCTGAAATGAAGGAATATAAATGTACAATCATGCGGGGCGGTACCAGTAAGGGCATATTCATCATGGAAAATGAACTGCCCGCGGACCAGCCTGACAGGGATGCCCTCATCTGCCGGATATTCGGAAGTCCGGATATCCGGCAGATTGACGGGCTGGGCGGGGCCGATGTATTGACAAGCAAACTGGCAATCATCGGACCATCCACAAGGGAAGACGCGGATGTGGACTATACATTCGGACAGGTGAGCTTTGAGAGACAATTTGTTGACTATAAGGGCAACTGCGGCAATATTTCATCGGCGGTAGGGCCATTTGCCATAGACAAGGGACTTGTGAAGGCGGTGGAGCCGGTGACGACCGTGCGCATCCATTTGACTAACAGTGACCAGATATTGATCGCTAAGGTTCCGGTGGAACATGGCAGGGCAAAGGTAAAAGGGGACTGTTCTATAGATGGGGTTCCCGGCAGGGCAGCCAGGATTGATATGGATTGGTCTGACATCACAGGGACTGTCTGCGGCAGGCTGCTTCCTACTGGAAATCCCAAAGACACATTCAACATTGATGGGCAGGAGTATGAGGTGTCCCTGGTTGACGCCGGCAACCCCCTTGTTTTCATCCGGGCCGATAGCCTGGGGATGAAGGGATTCGAGACCCCGGCGGAGATTGAGGATAATAAGGAACTGATGGAGCGGATTGAGAAGATACGCAGTGAGGCAGCTGTGCGTTTTGGCTTGGTGGAGAGGCCGGAAGATGCGAGGGAGCAGAGCCCCTACAATCCTTTTTTTGCCATTGTAAGCAGTCCGGCTGATTACCGCTGCTTTAATGGGGCGGAGGTTAAGAGGGAGGATGTAGATATTGTGTCCCGCCTACTGTTCATGCTCCATATGCACAAGGCATACCCCATCACAGGAACCGTCTGCACCGGTGCGGCCGTAAGGATTCCTGGAAGCATACCCTGGGAGGTGATGGACGCGGAATCAAGGAAAAGGGAAAACCTTCGCATCGGCCATCCGGCCGGGGTGTTGGAGGTATACTCAAGAGCAGATAACAGCAATGGACAGACGGATATCAAGAGTATAAAGGTGTTCCGCACGGCCAGGATGATTATGGATGGCACGGTGTATGTATCATAACGAGCCACTGCACTAAGCGGTCAAAAGACACCCGCTACGTGCCAGTGACATGTATCGCACGTAGGAGACCCAAATACGGTCTCCAAGTGCTCATAACGAGGAGGGCTACATATGGGGCAGACTATGTCAGAGAAAATCCTGGCCAGGGCAGCAGGAAGGAAAAACGTGAAGCCGGGCGAGATTTTATGGGTCAATGTGGACCGGGCCATGATGGATGATATTCTTGGGCCACGGGTGGAAATAGCAAAACATATGAAGGAAATCAAAGATGAGGTCTGGGATAAGGAAAAAGTGGTCATCATATCGGACCACTATACACCTCCGGCTTCCATCAAACAAGCTGAGATTGTAAAATTTACCAGGGATTGGGCAAAAGAACACGGTATCGGCAATTACTTTGAGTTTGTGGGTCCGTGCCATCAGATTATGGCGGAACATGGATTTGTCAGACCGGGGACTGTGATAGTGGGGACGGATTCCCACACCTGTATGGGAGGCGCCATGGGCGCCTTTGCCACAGGCATTGGCTCCACGGAGATGATGGGGGTGCTGATAAAAGGACAGATTTGGATGAGAGTACCTGAGACAATCAGGGTTGTATGGGATGGAAGCCTTCCGTCTGGAGTCATGGCCAAGGACATTTCGTTGAAGACCATTGGGGTAATCGGTCACGCAGGAGCTACCTATAAGACCGTGGAATATGTTGGGACAGCCGTTTCAGAACTGCCGGTTGATGAGCGGATGGCAATTACCAATATGGCGGTTGAGATGGGAGCCAAAGCAGGTCTGATGGAACCGGATGAGAAGGTAAGGGAATTCCTGGAGGCTCATGGGGGGACGGAAGGGATAAAGGAAGAAGAATGGTCACTTAGAAGCGATGAGGATGCAATATTCTGCCGCACCTGCAACTTTAATGTAGAGGAATTATCGCCCATGGTGGCATGTCCGCATCAGGTGGACAATGTGACGGAGGTGGCAAATGTGACAGAAACCTCGATTCATCAGGCTTACATAGGCTCATGTACGGGAGGCCGGTACTATGACCTTGCAAAGGCCGCTGAACTGTTAAAAGGGAAGCACATAGCCAAGGGGCTCCGCCTTTTGGTTTCACCGGCATCGGATGAGATATGGAGAAGGGCAGATGGGGACGGAATCCTTAAAATCCTAGCAGAGGCGGGCGCCACCGTGCTCGCGCCTACCTGCGGTGTCTGTGTGGGACTTCATTCCGGCATGATTGCAGGGGGAGAGAACTGTATTTCCTCATCCAACCGGAATTTTATAGGCAGGATGGGGAGCAAGGAGGCCGGTATCTATCTGGGTTCTCCGTTGACCGTGGCGGCAAGCGCACTGACAGGCCATATAACGGACCCAAGGAATGTGATGTGAGAGGAGATGTGTAAATATGGAGAATAGACAAGGGTATGTCATAAAATTTGGCGACAATATTAACACGGATATCATCTCACCGCCCCAGTATATGGAACTGGGCATAGAGGCAAGTTCCCAATATGCCATGGGCGCCGTGGAGCCGGAGTTTGCCAAAAAGGTAAAACAGCAGAAAATCCTGGTGGCGGGAGATAATTTTGGCTCCGGCTCCAGCAGGGAGACGTCGCCGCTGTCCCTTAAGTATCTGGGGGTGGAGGCCATTGTGGCCAAATTTTTCGCCAGGATTTTTTACCGGAACGCTATAAATGTGGGGCTGCTTGTGGTAGAATGTGAGGAAACGGACCGGATTCAGGAAAATGATTGTGTGTGCATTGACTATGAGGCAGGAATAATTAAAAACCTGACCCGTGGCGAGGAGTATGTATGCTCAAAAATCCCGGACCATCTGATACGGCTGATTGAAGCCGGAGGGCTGGTGGAATATTTAAAGGCCGGGATGTAGAAGTATAGTTTTTATATGAAAGCGGAAAGTGGAGGAATTGGAATGGCAACGTTTGATGAGATTATAAAATACAGGAACACCCACAATAAGTTTGCGGCATTTCTAGGCATCGTAACGACGGAAATCAGCTTTGGGGCTGCTAAGGGAGAGATGGAAGTGCTGGAAGAGTTTGTGAATCCCATCCATTCTGTCCATGGGGGCTGTCTGTTTTCTCTTGCCGATACCATAGGAGGCGCTGCAGCGGCTTCCCACGGTATGCGTATGACAACCGCGTCCGGCGACTTCCACTATCTCTCCCCGGCTATGGGTACGAAGATGCTGTATGCAGCGGCAAAGGTGATTAAGGACGGGAAGAAAATCTGTGTCTGCGATGTGGAGATATCGGACGATTCAGGCAAGCTGGTTGCTAAGGGTGTGTTTTCGTATTTCAACTTAGGGGTACCGCTGATAGAAGAATAGGGAAAAAATCATATTTAAAAGGAAAAAGGGGACGTTCGCTGAAACGTCCTCTTTTTCTTCGCTTTTACGATTCATCAATCCGTTCTATTTTAAATACCACCGGACGCACCCCATCATTACAGCACGCAATCATCACATCCTTACGGTTCATCCATCCCTCCATCAGAGAACCGCCCTGAATGGCGGTGTAGACATAATGGCTTATGGCGTGCCATGCCTCCGAACAGAAACCGCCCGGGATTGTCATGGAAAAATAGGCTTCCCTGTCTATGATAGTCTCAAAGCCTTCCTGAAACACATGGCAGCTCCCTACTTCCGGATTTTTGCAATAGGATTGTGCCAATTCGGGGAAATAATTTTTCTTGATTACAGTGATTTTACATTTTGGCATGTTAATACCTCTCATTCTTCTTTCCTTTTGGTGTGTATATGAAGTTATAAAAAGCAAATTATATGCCAACTATCAAAATACAGATTGCAGCCTAACCTCTTGGGCGGCAGGGAGAAGGGCAGAGTGTGGTTTATCCTATCATGATGTATTCTATGGGTGTTCCGAAAATGAAAATATGGTTTAAAAAATGAAACTCAAGAATACAGACGTCATGCTGTTCATAGGGATATGAACATGGTCTGATTACCAGAAAGACAATCGGTAAAGGTATATTTTGGCAGTTGAAAAAAGAATTACTATCTGGTAAAATGAAATTGTGCAAAATAGCCATAAAGGGTGGGGGTTTTAAAAGAAAAAATATAATATTGGCATAAAAATTGCTCAATACATGAATAGAAGAACCTTGCAAAGGAACAGGAGGAACAAAATTCATGATAATTGATTTCAGGCTGCGCCCACCCTTTAAGAGCTATCTGAATGCCATCATGTACAGAGACCTGGAACGTTCTGCCGGTATGTCCAAACGTATTGGGATGGAGCAGCCGGAGTCTGTGCAAAAGATGGATTTGGAACTGACCATGGCAGAAATGCGCAGGGCGGGAATTGACAAAGGGGTGGTGTCCGGCAGGAAAGCGAATCCACATGTAGGTATGGTGGATAATTCGGATGTTCAGGAACTGGTTGAGTGTTATCCGGATTACTTTATTGGATTGGCGGGCATTGACCCATCAGATAACAATAGTGCGGTTGAAGAGACAAAAAGGTATGTAATAAATGGAAAGCTCAGGGCAGTGGTGATTGAGCCGGGTGTTTTGCAGAAGCCCATGTTCGCAGACGATGAACGGATTTATTATTTATATGAATTTTGTGAGGAACATCATATACCGGTAATGATGATGATTGGGGGAAATGGAGGAAAGGATATCCGCTATTCCATGCCATGGCAGGTGGAACATGTTGCACTGGATTTTCCGAAACTGCAGATAATTGTAGCACATGGCGGATTTCCGTGGATTACCCAGATGATTCAGGTGGCATACCATTGTACCAATGTCTATCTGCTTCCGGATTTGTTCATGCTCAATATGCCGGGGGCACAGGATTATGTGACGGCTGCAAATTATATTTTAAAAGACCAGATGCTGTTTGGGTCAGCATATCCCTTTGCACCGCTTGGCGGTAGCATTCAGTGTATCAGAAGTATGGGGATACATGAGGATTCCCAGAAAAGGTTTTTGGGGGATAATGCCAGACGTTTGCTGGGGCTTTCAGAATGAATGTTATTGAACATCATATGCCTGGCAGTGATGTTGGAACATGTCTCAAGACTGCGGAAAAGAGGCTTGCAGGGATGTATAGTAACAAGGATTATTTTTTGGTCGCCGGTGGCGCTCAGACACCTAAGAATACGAATCTGAACGATATGTATCAGACTGTATCCGTGCAGTTATATGTCAATAAGAGAACAAAGATTGTGGAAAAAGCACATCTGAATGTAATCTCCCCACTGACGGCCGAATTTTTTAGGGAAGTGGTAGAGGGATATTGTATGGATGACCCCATTGAACCGGTTTTGGATTATTTAAAGGAAAATCTGTTGACACCGGCTACAGGCAGCACCATACAGGCCCTGCGTTCGGCTGTGGTCAGGTACCGGGAGAGCAAATGGTGCCAGTACACATAATGTTGTGTCCTATAAAATTGAATAGATAAGGTTATTGACTGAAACGTTTCCCTTTAAAGGAAACGTATGGAAGGTGAATAAAGCCTGAATGGACTGTTTCTGGTATTTTTACTGCCAGGTATGGTTTATTCGGGCTTTTTTATAAGATATTATAAACATATATGCTGTTGTGCTGCGTCCTGTAAGCTTGGACTGCGAGGCCGGCAAAATAAGGAGGTTACAAATTTATGGAGAACTGTTGCGTGGGTAGTTTGACAAACCAGGAGGAGAGGATCCTCAACAAGAAAGGACAGTTAAGTCCGAGAAAACGGATTAATAAATTTCTGGAGACATTCCGGAATGATGTACCCCGGATTGATATCCAGAGAGCCGTATTTTTTACGGAGTCCATGAAGGAGACAGAGGCGTATCCCATGAACATCCGCTGGGCAAAAGGGATAGAAAATGTATGCAAAAACATTGAAGTTGTAATCCAGGAGGATGAATTGATAGTGGGTACATGCGGCGGGGCGGGACGCCATGCTATCCTGTATCCGGAACTGAGGGCAGGATGGTTTTCCAGGGGGCTGCGCGATACCCGGAAAAAGAAAGCATACCGGATATCGGATAAGGACATAGAAATCCTGGAGGAGAAGGTCATCCCTTACTGGAAAGGAAAGACTGCCCATGAGAGATACTTGGCGCTTATGCCGCAGGAAACCAGAGACATTATCTATGGGGATGATGATTATGGCGCAACGGGGCTCATGCAGGATAATTCCAATGTGGCCAGCGCACTGAATTGGAGCGGGGAGTACGGGAAAGTCCTTACAAGGGGATTAAATGGAATGAAGGCAGAAGCCTTGGAAAAAATTGAGGCAATCAGAGACAATCTGTCTGAGAACCATTACGATAAGATTCCATTTTTGGAGTCTGTCATCATCAATTGCGATGCCCTTATTACCCTGGCTGGGCGATACGCTGATAAGGCAAGGGAGATGGCGAAGGCAGAGACAGACCCTGCTAGAAAAAGAGAACTGGAGCAGATTGCGAAAAACTGCGACTGGGTGCCGGCTAATCCGGCCCGGAATTTTTGGGAGGCACTGCAGTGCCAATGGTTTGTACAGATGGGTTACAAGCTGGAACAGGCAATCAACGGAGGTATAGCCCTGGGCAGGTTCGACCAGTACATGTACCCATTTTACCGCAAGGATAAGGAGGCTGGGATTCTGGATGACGAGAGGGCGTTGGAGCTAATGGAGTGTTTATGGCTGAAGGTAGCAGATTTCCTGCAATTTAATGCAACGAATGCAGGAAATTTCTGGGAAGGTTACGCCCACTTTGAGATGCTTACATTAAGCGGTCAGACAAGAAATGGAAAGGATGCCACCAATGAGCTGACATACCTTGTCATCCGTTCAAAGAAGGAATTTCCACTCCATTACCCGGACCTGATGGTACGGCTCCACTCGGCTACGCCGGACCGCCTGCTGCGGGAGGCGGCTGAGTTGGTAAAGGAGGGGAGTGGTTTCCCGAAATTCCTGAACGATGAGGAAATCATACCTGCTTTGGTAAACAATGGGGCTGATATAGAGGAAGCCAGGGATTATGCAGGTTCGGGCTGTACGGAAGTACGGATGCTGAATAAAGATACTTATATGCCGGTAGGAGGAAACATCAATTTGGCATCTGCTTTTGAGATGGCTGTAAATGATGGATATGTGAAGTATGGAAACAATTACAGACAGTTAATGGTCCCATCCATACCGGCGGCGGAGATAAGGACCTTTGAGGATGTGATGGTCAATTTAAAGGAAACATTTGACTTTTTTGTCCGGCATTTCATGAAACGACAGACAGCACTGGAGATGACTAATAAGGAACTTCTGGCGGCGCCCTTCATGTCCTGCCTGCATGACTTATGCATGGGGAACTGCATGGACATACACCAGCCTAATATACCTGGAAGTGTTTACAAGGATCCCGGAGATGTCAACATCAATGGGTTTGGTACGGTGGCAGAGTGCCTGGCTGTTCTTAAGAAATTGGTATTTGACGATAGGAGGTATACGCTACAGCAGTTGGAAGAAGCCGCCGGACATAACTTTGAAGGATATGAACAGATACATCAGTCTGTGCTGAACGCACCTAAATATGGTAGGAATGACCCATATGCAGATGAGATTGCCCGCCGGTTGGATGAAATACTATTGGAAACTGTGCACCAATATAGCACACCATTTGGGCCAAAGCATATTAAATTTGTCCCCGTCACATCCCATGTGGGTATGGGGGGAAAACTGGGGGCGACAATCAACGGAAGGAAGGCCGGGCAGGCACTGTCTGAGGGCATTTCTCCAACCCAGGGCGTTGACAATCAGGGACCCATTGCCACCTTGCTGTCTATTGACCATGCCAAGAGCAGAAGGTATGCCAATAGCTTTTCCAGGCTGCTGAATATCAAATTGAGTCCTCAGGTGGTGGCAGGTGAAAATGGGACCAGGAACCTGATGAGCCTTCTTCGGACTTTTGTGGATTTAAAGCTGTGGCATGTGCAATTTAACATCATCCACCGTGATACGCTGCTGAAAGCCCAGAAGGACCCGGATTCATACCGCAACCTGATTGTCAGGGTGGCGGGCTACAGCGCCTACTTTACGGATTTGAGCCCGGCTTTGCAGAATGAGATTATTGCTAGGACGGAACATGAGGAGATTGCATAGACAGAGAGGGAGACATAGAATGAAAAGGAAACCTAAAAGATTAGTTATGCTTATTATAGGCATAGGATTGTGTATAATGTCGGGATGTACAAAGGCGAAAACTGATGCAGCCATGCAGAAAGCACCCGATGTAAAGGCGGAGAAAACTGATGATGAGGATGTATATACATTGAGAATCTCAGATGTGCAAACAGGTGCAAGTCCCATAGGTCAGGCTATTGATTACATGATTCAAATGGCTGAGGAACGTTCGGGAGGACGTTTGAAATTTGAGCATTATCCTGGTGCGACTTTATGGGCCGACAGGGTTAATATTGAAAATGCTCAGGCGGGTACCGTGGAAATAGGGAACAGTTCCATGTCTTTCCAAGCATGATGAAATAGGGGAATTGTTATGAGTCGTTATAAGGGAATTGTCTTTAATATACAAAAGTTTTCAGTCCACGATGGACCGTCTATTCGTGATGTGGTTTTTCTAAAGGGATGTCCCATGCGCTGCATATGGTGTTCCAATCCGGAATCCCAGAATGTAGAATCAGAACTGGCCTATAATCCGAACAAATGCATTGGCTGGGAGGCGTGTGGAAGTTGTATTGAACGTTGCAGCCAGGAGGCGGTGAATGCACGGAAAGATGGAAAAATCGCAGTGGACAGGGAGAAGTGCCGGATATGCGATGTTTGTGTTGGTGGCTGTTGTGCCCAGGCCCTTACCATATTTGGAAAGGAGATGACAGTGGAGGAGGTGGTAGCGGCTACCGAAAACAAGGCGTCCAGTTGGAGGTCTAACGGCGGGATTACGCTAAGTGGAGGTGAGCCGTTGATGCAGGCTGATTTTGCAGAGGAATTGCTTAGGGAATATAAGCAACAGGGGGTTCATACAGCCATTGAGACTACAGGGTTTGCATTATGGGAGGATGTGGAGCGGGTGGCCGGGCTTTGCAATTTGGTATTTTATGATATTAAACTTCTGGATACCGCGAAGCACAAACGGTTCACGGGAGTTGATAATCAAATCATACTGGATAATCTGATGAAACTTAGCAAGACTTATCCGGAAAAGGAACTGATTGTCAGGACCCCGGTTATTCCGGGAATCAATGATTCAAAGAAGGACTTGGACCAGATAGCAGATTTCTTAAAGAGACTGCCTCATTTGTCTGATTACGAACTGTTGCCCTATCATGCGTTTGGAAGCTCCAAATATGAACATCTAGGACGGGAATATGGCCTGATAGAAGTGAAGGCGCCGGATAAAATTGAAATTCAGGAAATGAACCAGCAGATAAAAGAAAAACTGTTTGACAAAAAGGGTGGTATAAAATGAACACACAGGAAAAACAGATGGCTATAGATTCCCTGAAGGATTATGAGAAGAGATTGATTGAACTTGCGGACCAGATTTAGGAGGTTGCAGAGCCGGTAAGTTTATGTAGTCCGTTCTACAAGCCTTGAAGAGGCCCGGGAATATAATTGGCTGGACCTTACTATAAATCATAAAAAATGTTTGACAGGAGGAATATATATGTGGAAGATAACGCCCCTGGATTTAGGGACATTGAGTGTTACGCTGGCGTCACAAATCTGCCGCCATGGAGTGGCTCATGATGTGGGAAAAGTAGTAAAGGCCCCATGCATTGCATGGCTGCTTAAAAATGAAAGTACAGAGGAACTGATATTGGTGGATGCAGGCCCGGCGCCGGATCCGGTGTGGGGAAGCAAATATCATAATCCCATTGAGCGGACAGATAAACAGCAGTTGGAATATAGGCTGCGTCAACAGGGGGTGGAACCGGAGGATATAAAGACAGTTATCCTCACCCATTTGCATTGGGATCACGCCTATGGAGTGTGTAAACTGCCTAATGCCAAGGTTTATGTGCAGGTGAAAGAGATGCGGTATTCCGTGGCCCCCATGCGCACCGATTATAAACATTATGAAATCAATATCAAGACCCAGATTCCATTTTTTCTGAATTTTTATAATCAGATTGAATTGCTGGATGGGGATGTGGAGTTTAGGGAGGGTCTGGAAATAATCACTCTTCCGGGGCATTCACCAGGGTCACAGGGAGTTGTGGTCAGCACTGCAAAAGGTAAGTTCATGATGGCTGGAGACTTAATTAATACAGTGGAGAACTGGGAGACCAGGATACCCAGCGGTATCTATGGCAATATGCAGGAGAGTCTGGATTCCCTGGACAAAATGGGACGGTATCATGCTGTGGTGCTTCCAAGCCACGATTTCCAGGCATTTGATATGGTCTGAAATGTGAAATAATAGAAAAGGAGAAAGGTTATGACAAGAGGAAATGCAGTAAAAATCATGGGTATCATTGGGGTTGCAGGCATGTTGGCATTAACAGGCTGTAAAGGTGCCACCGCACCGGGGACGTCACAGGCGCCAGTTCAGGAAAAGGTCCAGACAAACGTTCAGGACAGTGGGAGCGGGGAAACAAATGCAGGAGAGGATACGAGAGCAGCGGGGGACGTTTATACTATAAAGCTTGCAAGCCCTACCTATAGCGGGGAGGCCGTGCATGAGGGAATAGAAAAATTCAAGGAGCTGGCTGAATCTTATTCAGACGGTCGGATTGTGATAGAACACTACGATTCAGCACAGCTTGGCAGTGACCGGGATACGACAGAGCAGGTTCAGCAAGGGGTCCTGGAAGCTTCCTGTTGTTCTTCTTCTAATTTCGTTTCATTCGTGCCGGCATTTGACGCTCTGGAACTCCCTTATGTCACCAGCCGGGATAAGATGGATGCCTTCAATTCATCATTGGATGACGGAGAGCTGGGAGAATTTTTCGGGGAACAATTAAAACAGGTAGGATTCCAGCCAATCATGTACAACATGTTTGGATACCGGATTTTCTGCACCAATGAGAAGGCTCCTATGAATGGGATTGACAGTTTTAAGGGAATTAAGCTGCGTACCACGGAGTCCCAGGCTGAGATGGCTACCGTGGAGGCTCTGGGAGCATCGGCTATGCCCTTAGCCTGGGCGGATACCATTACTGCCATTGAGCAGAATACGGTAAATGGCTGGGCCACCACGGATTCTTATGCGAAAAACTGCGGAGCTTATGAAATCATCCAAAATGCTATAGACACAGAGCATAACCTGACCCTTCATCTGGTGGTCATGAATAAGGCTTATTATGATTCACTGCCGGCTGATATTCAGGAAATCATAATGAGGGCAGGAAAGGAAGCAATGGATTTTGAGAGGGATTATGAAAAGGAGACTTCTAAGAAAGACCGTCAGTTTATGATGGACAAAGGGGTTCACTACTACCTGTTAAGTGATGAGGAGCGCCAGCAGCTTATGGATATTACAAGGCCCACATGGGATAAGCTGATGGACAGTGATGTGAAGAAGAAGGCATTGGAAATGATACAGAAAACCCAGCAGTGACGGATAGAGAACGAGGTGTCAAATGGAGAGAACGATAGAATTGAAAAGCAGAACATTTTGGGACATCCTATGTCTCCTGGACAATCATCTGGAAAAGGCATTCCTGGCGGCAGGGCTGTTTGCTTCCTTTACGCTTCTCACGATACAGGTAGTATACCGGTATGTGGTAATCAAACTGGGCGTGTCCGCCTCCATATCATGGGTGGAGGAGTTGGCAAGATTTCTGTTCATTTGGATTAGCTATCTGGCTGTCCCTGTAGCAGTTAAGAATGACAGTATGGTAAAAATCGATGTGGTATACGGTTTGCTGCCGGAACGGCTTAAGGCAGTCAACCGCCTGATTGTGGATATTCTTATGGCGATTCTTGCCGCTGTCCTTTATTATGAAGGAACCGGCATGATATCCCAGCAGATGGTGTACCCGACCTATACAGCGGGACTGCGGATTCCATACATGATTCCATATCTGATACTGCCTATCGGATTTGGCTTGACCGTTTTGAGGGTTGCGCAATCCTTTGTTAGGCATATGCGTAAGTGCAAAATCATTGATTTGGCTGCTGCTGCTGTAGTGGTTGCCATTGTCTTCCTGCCGGTGCTATTGGGGATGCAGTTTCCCGTGGCTTTGTGGATATTCGGATATTTTTTCGTGTTTTTGGTTCTAAGCGTGCCAATTGCATTTAGTTTAGGCCTGGCATCCGTGATGACTATCCTTGGAACGGGTGTTCTGCCTATGGGATATACGGCCAATATAGCGTTTAACGGAGTGAACAGCGTACCCATTATGGCAATCCCCTTCTTTATAGTAGCTGGAAACCTCATGGGAGCAGGTGGGCTCTCACGGCGTCTGCTTTCGGTAGCGGATGAGATTCTGGGCCGTTTTACCGGCGGACTTGCCCTGGCTACCATTGCAACCTGTGTTGTCTTTGCTGCCATGAGCGGCTCAGGGCCTGCCACGGTGGCCGCTATCGGTGGGCTGACGATTCCGGCCATGATAGAGAGAGGATATGATAAAAAGTTTGCAGCGGCTATCGTAGCCTGTGCTGGGGCTATCGGTGTGCTTATCCCTCCAAGCAATCCCTTTGTGATTTACGCTATTTCCTCATCTACGTCAATCGGTAAAGTTTTTATGGCAGGCATCGTACCCGGCCTTTTGGTTGCGGCTGCCCTTATGGTGATTACCGTCTATCTGGCACACAAGCATGGCTGGAAAGGGGAACAATGCCGTTTCTCAGCAAAGCGGTTTGCAAGCCTGATTTGGGATGCAAAGTGGGCCCTCTTTGTGCCAATCCTGGTGCTGGGAGGCATCTATCTGGGAATTTTTACCCCTACGGAAGCAGCCGCAGTGGCCGCATTTTATGGATTGATTGTAGGTGTGTTTATTTATAAGGAAATAAAACCAAAAGAATTAACAGAATGTTTCGCAGAGAGCTGCGTAACATCCTCCGTGGTTATAGTCCTGATTGGAATGGCAGCGATTTTATGTAATATCATGACATTGCAAAAAATACCTGTGATTGTGGCAGAGTACATAACCAGCATATCTGACAACAGAATTATCATTCTGTTACTGATTAATATCATGCTCCTGATTACAGGTACGTTTATGGAGGCAGCAGCAGCAATCGTGGTGTTGACGCCAATTTTATTGCCGGTAGTAACACTGCTGGGTGTAGATCCCATTCATTTTGGGGTCATCATGGTCCTGAACCTGGCCATTGGATTCGTTACTCCGCCAGTTGGAGTGAATCTCTTTGTAGCCAGTGGAATCATAAAGACAAGTATCAAGGACATGATGAAATCCGTCATCCTGCCATTAATGGCTATGATTGTGGTTTTAATCCTGGTAACGTACATTCCGGCCTTCAGCCTGTGGCTTCCGGGAATGATGAAATAAGTTGAGGAAAGAGGGACATATATGTGGAAAATAATACCTTTGAAGCTTGCAACCATGCAGCTCACCAAAGCGGCACGCATCGCAAAATGCGGTGTTGCCGCCAATATCGGAGAAGTATCTGAAATCCCATGTATTGCATGGCTACTGAAAGAACAAGAGACAGGACGGATGATCCTGGTGGACGCAGGTCCGTCCAAAAATCCGGAGCGTGACAGCAGATACCATAACCCGGTGACCAGGACGTTGGGGCAGCAGATAGGGGAATGTTTAAAGAACCAAGGGGTAAGGATGGAGGATATCAGGGAAATTATCTTGACCCATCTGCACTGGGATCATGCCTATGGGGTGAAGGAGTTTCCGTGGGCGGATGTATATGTGCAGAGAAAAGAACTCCAGTATTCAATTGCTCCCTTTACTGTACATAAGGCATGTTATGAATTAAATGATAAGGAGAATCCGCCATTTTATTTCAGCTTTTATCACCAGTTTAAAATTTTGGATGGGGATATGGAATTTACGCCGGGTGTCAGGCTGATTACACTGCCAGGGCATTCCCCTGGTTCCCAGGGCGTGCTTGTGGACACAGAGAAGGGGAAATGTCTCATTGCGGGTGACCTGTTTAATTCCATGGAAAATTTTTATGAAGATATTCCCACGGGCGTGAATACCAGCTTATATGACTGTGCCCGTTCTTTTGCTAAGGTGAGGGAGTTGGGAGATGTCATGATATTGCCGGGACACGATGACAGGGTGTTTGAAATTTTAGTTAAAGATGTAAGGTAGGAGGAAATCTAAGAATCTTTTGTGGGCGTTAGAAGGTTCCGTATAAAAAGAATGTCTGGGTGGATATGTAAAGAATGCGGCGGGGAATGCCTTTAAAGGTTTCCTGCCGTATTATATATGAGGAACTGATGGGAGTATTTATTAGGGGTGAGGTGAATAGGGAATGTGGGAAATAATTATAAAAGCAGGGAGTCTGGTATTCATTATCTTTCTGGGATTTGTCCTAAGAAGAAGGCAGCTTTTACAAAAAGAAGACTGCCGTACTTTAATGATGCTAATCATGAATGTCACCCTGCCGGCAGCAGTGATTACCAGCTTTCAGGATTATAAGCGGGATATGAGTCTGATATTTGTTGCACTGATTGCCATTGGAATGAATGGTTTCATGAGTCTGGCAGGGTATATGTCAGCTGACCGCAAAGATAAAAAGGAACAGGCATTTGGAGTCATTAATTATTCAGGATATAACGTGGGAGCCTTCGCCATGCCATATTTGCAAAACTTTCTGGGTGAGACAGGTATTATGGCAGCCTGCATTTTTGATTCGGGGAATGCCATTATGTGTTCTGGCATGGTGTATGTGATTGCCTCTGGAATACTTGAGGGGAGAGGAAGATGGAATTTAAAGAATATGGTGGGAAAGCTGGTGAAAGTGGTACCTTTTGATGTATATGTGGCTATGATGGTCCTGTATTTCGCGGATATACATCTGCCTGTTGTAGTATATCAGGCCGCGGGCTATGTGGGAGTTGCTAACACCTTTCTAGCCATGCTGGTGATAGGGGCATCCATTAAGGTGGAATTAAATGATTCAAGTGATGTGCAGGTGGGAAAGCTTATTAAAAACCTGATGGTCCGTTATATACTTGCAGCAATCATCTCGCTGTGTATATATTATCTGCTTCCCTTTGAAATAATGATACGACAGGTACTGGTAATCATCGCGTTTGCTCCGGTATCTTCTATTACAGTCATTAATACGGCAAAATGCGGTTTGGACGAAGAACGCTCTGGGGTGGTGAATTCCATATCGATATTAATCAGTTTAGTCTTGATTACATGTTTAATTGTAAGATGGAACCTGGGAATATCTGTTATGTAATAGAAACAGCTATCTGAAACTGGCTATGGGATAAGGGAGGTGTTAGGAGTATTGGGAGCTGCTTTCAGGGAGGATTGGACCTTCTCTTTGGGGAAAGGCCTGAGAATGTAGAACGGTATGAAGGGTACAGGTATAACACATAGGCTGGGTGGAAGGGATGGAAACGAAGAATAGGAGTATTTTTATACGAAATACAACGGAATCAGATAGCGATAACTATATGTGGGAGTATGACAAGGACATGGTATCTTTTGGGGCGGGCTTGTCTGGCATAGGTTGAAGTATCATCCGAGAAATACTGTTTATCCATTTGCGTTGGGGATGAGATTCTTTACAAAATTTTGTTTACAGGGGCTTAGAAAAGAATAGGCAGCTGTGGTTTGGATATGGGTTTATGTGTAGATAATAAGAGTGTGGATGTGACTGACTCCAAATATTAATAGTGATGTATACGGAAATTAAACGGCTTCTTACAAAAAAATTTGTTGGGGCTGCTTTTGATATGACTTTTATATTAACAGAAGATAAATCAGCTGATGCAAGGAGGAGGGGAAAGACAGTGCTGATAGCTGGAAAAATCTTTTCACGTTGTGTAAGTGATAATGTGCTGGCCGCCAAGGACAGTTGCTGCTGGTTGTTTGCTACGAATGCATAAAATCACCTCGAATTTTGATAACTCTATTATACCAAAAATTCGAAGATTTTTAATATCGTGTTAGATTTTCAAGGTACAAATTTATATCAAAGGTCAATGACCTTTTGACACCCTAATCGTTGTGGATAAGCAGCTGGTAAAGAATTACTGGAGATACAGCCTGCCCATGCTTAAATATGAGGATATAAGAGACGGGGAGCGGTAGGAACGAGATATTAATGAAAAAGAAAGTTTAGGCAATAACGCTATTAAGATAGTTTGAATTAGACCCTGTAACGCCCTGTAAGCCATCGTATGGGCTTTTGGAACAGACAGTAGGATACTTGGGCATGTCCTGCAAAATCAAGCAAATTTGAACGGATTTAAAGGGGTATAGTTTTATTGAAAAGCTAGATATTCCTTCGTGCGTTTGGGAAATATAGATGAGACGGATTCCGTCCGTTCGATTTGTGTGCAGGTTAAAGGGAGGTGCACCTAAAGGCGCCCCTCCCGGCCACAATCGCCCGCAATGCGGGCGTTTTTCTGCTTCCACAAAGGTGCACCTGTTTGGAGCCTTGGTCACCTGTCAGGTGGTCGGTTTTTGCTGGAGACCACGCAAATACAAGGAAAATAGCGCATTTATAGGTGCACCCTGTAGGTGGTTCTGACGTATTTGGAGCAGAATCTTTATGACATGTGGATATGGACTTCCGCCGGGATATTCGATATGGTGTTGGCGGAAGGAGGAGTGTCCATGAAGAAAACTACGAGGGAACAATGTGAGGAAGTCATAGCAGCCAGGGTAGAATGGCTGGTAACCCGATGGCAGGAAGAAAAGACACAGGAAGAAAAGAAAGCAGACCACAAGCTGAACGAACGGATGGACCATTGGATGAAGGAAATTACCAAGGAGCAGAGGGATGCCATAGAGGATTGTATTGATGACATGCTGGATGGAAATGGGATGTGTCAGCTGTATCTGTATGAGGAAGGGGTGAAGGATGGGATACGATTGATGAAGATGATTCGGGATATGTGATAGTATGTTTTGAGGGTAGCCGTCATATTATGTGGCGGCTTTTTGGTTGTTTGGAGAAGAAAAACGAGGCGAAAAAAAATCAAATACATGCTGTACCTGTACAAAAAAAATACATGCTACGCCAAGGGTGGAGTCTGTCTATCCGGTGGGCCATGCCCTGGCCCATGGTGGCCCGCCAAGAAGTACCCAATGGAATATCTAGTACAGAGGGAAAGAATATAAACCATTTGAGGCGTGATAAACTGAGTAAAAATAACTAAAGTTGTATGTGCACTTTTAACGAAAATGGCTTTTCGAGGTTATCAAAAGGGGTCTGAAACTGGACTAATAGTGAGGGATATTTTTCGGCAGGTATTTTGAAAGGGAAAATTGATAGGAGTGTTCAGGGTAGTTTGAAAAGTTTTTGCAATTAATCTTGGCTATCAAAGGGCTGTTTTTTACCATGAGTCGCGGGGGAATCTTATCTGGAAATGTAATTGGCAAGCTGGGTTGTATGCCGAACGTGTGCATCTTAAGAAAATCGTAAGAAGAAATCTGGTTATCAGAAGGCCTATTTTTTACCACTAGTAGTAGGGGGATGTTTTTTTAGAAGGGAATGGTACAGGGATGAGGAACTGGCTCGTCCATGCAATTGTAAAGAAAAACATAAGTCCATCCCCATTGAAATTGCCCATTCATGAGAGGGGAATGTATAAATACAGGGGAGGTTGACCCAACGAAGTTATCTGAAGGATTCGCATGAAGGAAGAAAAGAGCTGCTTCAATACCTGCGTTTCAGAGAAGTTTATATATATTTAAGAAAAAGTTTGGTTATCAGGAGGCCCTTTTTTTACCTCTAAAAGTAGGGGGATATTTTTTGCAGGCATTTTAAAGGGAAAGACTGCAGAAGAATTTATGGGAAGTTAATCAAGTTTTTGTAAGTAAGTTGGTTATCAGTAGGCCTATTTTTCGGCTTTTAAATAGTAGAGGGTTATTTTTTGAAAACCTGAAATGGAAGGAGAGAATGGAGTATAACCGGCCCATCTCTTAAGTGGGAGACCGGATATATGATAATCCACAAAAGAAAAAATGATTCATACAGGCCTGAATAAAAGGACGGGAGTATGCCGTCCGTCGTACATTGATAACTTCATATCCAGCCAATCCGTTACATTGGCTGTCCGGTCGTGAGGAACGAAAGCGACGTGAGGGGTGCGCGAAGACTGCCTGCAGGACATGATCCTGTCCATGGATGTGCAATACATCTTAAGGCAAGAGCGGTACACACCCGACTCCCAATCAATCATAAGCAGGGTTGAATCGCCATAATCCCGGACAGCTGACAATGATACTTCCGTCCAGTCACAGCCCCCTTGGCCGGGGACCACGCAATGAGGGCGGCCTCCGGAGAACCCGGAGGAGGTGGAATTCCTATGATGCCTGTGCGCTGCAGGCAGGCGGACTGACTGCCCTGTCCAGGCATCCTTCTGGACAAGCTTCGGGGAGTAGTGTCAAATAGAAGCACAAATAAGAGACAGAGAGAAGGTGGGTTCGATGCCAGATCATGCAGCCGTTCTTCCGGGATGACTGCATGGATGTGGAATGGAACGAGGCCAGAATGGATGAAGGTGTTACAGATGGGCATTCCCATAACAGCTACAGGAGCGATACACATGAAGAAATCCGTGAGGTGGAAATAGCGTATTCCCGGAGGAACTATGGAAACAATTGAGCTGCTTCAATACCTGCGATTCAGGGAAGTACAAAAGATACTGGATGAGCTGCTGCGTCAAAGGCTGATTGACCCCGTCATGTATGACATGGTCCTTCGGAAGTACCAGAGGATATGTTCCCAACATGTTGTATGAAAATGTGAAAATTTGGAGAACTGATACTTGATATGGTGCAGGAAGTGTGGTAATGTGTCTTGTTGAAAACGGAGGAAAGGAGGTATAACAAGTGGCAGAGGTATTATGCATCCCAAAGGCCAAACCGGAACATGCAGGATACGAGATACGAAGCATTCGTGTGTGTGCATACTGCCGTGTGAGCACGGATGCCGATGGCCAGTATCATTCCTATGACGCTCAGATGGAGTATTATAGAGGACTTATCCAGAAAAATCCGGCCTGGGAATTCTGCGGGATATATGCGGACGATGGCATAAGCGGAACCAGCCGATGGGGGAGGGAGGACTTCCGGCGGATGCTGGAGGAATGTGAAAAAGGAAGGATAGACCTCATACTGACCAAATCAATCACCCGGTTTGCCAGGAACACAGTGGACACCTTATCCACGGTCCGCCATCTGAAGGAAATAGGGGTAAGTGTGTATTTCGAGAAGGAACGCCTGAATACCATGACGGAGGAGAGTGAAGGGATACTGACCGTATACGGTGCGGTTGCACAGCAGGAGTCAGAGAACATCTCCCAAAACGTCCACTGGTCAGCGGTAAACCGGTTCCGGCATGGTACATTCGTGATAAGCAGACGGCCGTATGGCTACGATAAGGATGAAGCAAAGGAGCTGGCTGTCAAGGAGGATGAGGCAGTATGGGTCCGTAGGATGGCCAGCATGTACATGAACGGAATGAGCGGGGTGAGGATAGCCGAATACCTGAATCAGAACCAAGTAGCGGCGCCTTATGGTGGGCTCTGGTCCTCCGGTCCTGCGGATCCTGTTCAACGAGAAAACAGTGGGTGACTGCCTTCACCAGAAAACCTATTCGACTGGGATGGTGCCGTTCCGGACAGAGAAAAACCGTGGGAAGAAGCCACAGTATTTTATAAGGGATGACCATGAGGGTATCCTGAGCAGGGAGGAGCAGATGAGGTTACAACAGATAAAGGAGCACCGTCTTGGCCATCGGGCCAGGATGAAATCATGTGGAAACGAGGGAGCCTATATCTTAAGCGGGAAGGTGGTGTGCGGGGAATGCGGGAGAGCCTTCATCCGTAAGAAGGAGCAGAGACAAAAGGGAGTGTCCATCAAGTGGAGATGTCCGGGCCACCGGTCAGAGGCATGCCAGTGCTATACCAATGAGATTTGGGAAGCGGATATAAAAAACACGTTTGTGAATGCCTTTAATACTCTGAAAGAGTACGCGGACGAGATATTGGACCCAGTCATCCGGGGGATGAAGAAGATGCAGGAGACCAATGGACTTCATGAGGCATTGGATACCTTAAATCAAAAGAAACTGGAACTAAAAGAGCAGAGACATATACTCAGGCAGTTAAAAGCAAATGAGTGTATCGACTCTGCTCTTTATTTTGAGGAGAGCCGGAAGATTGAACGAGAGCTAAGCAGATGCAGGTCAGAAGAGAAACAGCTGTACAGTAGAGGTATCCACCAGGATACCATCACAGGATTACAGGCCACCCTGCATCAGCTCCAGGGATATGATGGGAAGATGCAGGCGTTCGATGGTGACCAGTTTATCCTCCTGGTCCGGGAAGTCTCAGTGGGAAAGGAACGGGAGCTGGGCTTCCATCTGCGGTGCGGACTTAACCTATATGAGCCAGTCCTATGACAGGAGGGATGCCATATGAACAACTATATCACCTACGGGTACCGTCTGGTTGACGGAGACATGAGAATGAATCCAGAGCAGAGTGAGACTGTACACCTTATCTTTGATGCATATGATGGAGGGGAATCCATCAAAAAGATAGTCGGGATGCTAAAAGACAGGAAGGCACCTACCACCCGTGGAAAACCGTCCTGGACACCCGCCCTTATCCGGAAAATATTGCGTAACAAGGACTATCTGGGAGTGGAGCCGTACCCAAGGATGATTGAAGAAGAGCAGTTTGACCGGGTACAGGAGTGTTTAAAACGCTCCCGGGATTTATGGAACCAGCGTCATTCAACCGGCTCCATCCAGGGAACATCCATGTATACAGGCCGGTTGATATGCAGTAGCTGCGGCGGGGTATATGCCATCTATAAGCAGAGCAGCAGGTGTGACAACAGGAACGTTCGGTATTGGAAATGCAGGCATTACGACCCTATCACGAAGGAACCATGTAAGATGCCAATTATGACAGAGAAGCAGCTGGATGGAATGTTCTTACAAGCTCTTATGCGGATGAAAACAGAGCCTACCCTGTACCATGAGGAAACGAAACAGATACTGACCGGAATCATCAAAGAAAGACAGCGTATGGAATCGGAATTAAGTGTGTGCTGGAACAGATGCAACGAAGACGATGAAAGGATAGAGCAACTCTATTTTCAGATTGCTGCCAGGAGATACCGAGAGATAAAGATGACAGACTTGACCTGTCAGATAGAGGATTACCTTCGGGGATTGGATGGTTCCATCCAGGCAGAAAAAATTGATTCGTCCATATTTAAAATCATCAAGAGGGTAGAGGTACAGCCGGACAGAAGCTTGAGATTTCAGCTGATAAACAATGCGACAGTACTTCAATACCCAGAAATTAAAACAACAAAAGATAAGAAATTGAAGAACATACGCTACTGTGTCCCCTTCGGATACTGGCTGGATGGACAGGAAACGCCAATCATCCATGAGCAATACGGTCCAATTGTTCAGATGTTATTCCAATCCTACGCAGAAGGGATGTCGCTGACAGCACTGGCAAAAGAGTTAATACGCCAGTCCATACCCAACCAGAAAGGAAAGCCAGCATGGAGCCACAGCTGCATCCGAAATATTCTCACCAACCCTGTTTACCTTGGGGATAAGAAATTTCCCGCTCTGGTGACACGGGAACTGTTTACACAAGTACAGACCAGATTGGAAGAAAACGGCCGGAAGAAACGGGAGAGCCGGACTAAGGCGGCAGATGGAAAGGAGGAATTACATGCCAAGGGCGGAACGAATCGTAGAGGTCATTCCGGCAACCTGGAACCCGACAGATGAGTCATCCCGGGAAATTCGGAAGCTGCGGGTAGCGGCATACTGCCGCGTCAGCACGGAGCTGGAACAGCAGCAGTCCAGTTACGACATACAGATTGAATATTATACCAGGCACATCATGCAGAATCCCAACTGGATATTCGCCGGTGTCTTCGCAGACGATGGACGCAGCGCGACCAATACCTTTCGCAGGGATGATTTTAACCAGCTGATGGACCAGTGTCTGAAGGGGAAGGTGGACATGGTCATTACGAAATCCATCAGCCGGTTTGCCAGGAATACGGTGGACTGCATCTCCTGGGTGAGGAAGCTCAAGGAAAAGAACGTGGCCGTGTACTTCGAGAAGGAAAACCTCAACACTCTGGATGACTCAACCGAAATGATACTGACTATCCTGAGCAGCCAGGCACAGGAGGAAAGCCGGGCTATCAGCACCAACGTCAAGTGGGGGTATGCGAGAAAGTTTGAAAAGGGGGAATCCACAAGACAGAGAAGCTATGGATTCAGGAAGGCGCCAACCGGAGAGATGTGCATCGTGGAGGAGGAAGCGGCTGTTATCCGAAACATGGCCCGGTGGTTTCTGGACGGGGACAGCCTGGAACGAATCAAGCACAGACTGGAGGAGGCAGGGATAGAGACAACTACCGGTAAGAAAACATGGAGTACGGGTACCATCTACAACATACTGATCAATGAAAAAATCATGGGGGATGTGCTTCTGCAGAAGACATTCACGTCAGATTATCTAACCAAACGGAGAGTAAAGAACTCGGGCCAGCAGAAGCAGTACTATGTGAAGAATCATCATGAGGCAATCATCCCGAAGACAGTCTATTACAAGATACAGGAGGAGATTGCCAGACGCTCCTCATTAAAAAAGGCCGGAACCAGGAAAGGAAAGACGGCCCAGGGCGTATATAGTTCTAAATATGCACTGACCGGAATCATGGTGTGCAATGAATGCGGAGCCCATTATCGCAGGACAACCTGGGCAAAAAGTGGGAAGAAGGTAATCGTATGGCGCTGCATCAACCGTCTGGAGCATGGGACGAAGCGGTGCCATGAATCACCTACGTTAAAGGAGGAAGTCATTCAGGAAGCAATCATGGGAAAGCTGCACAGCCTGTCAATTGACCAGGAGGAAGAAAACTTCTTAAACGGGGTAAAGGAAGATATCCTCCGGGCGGCCAAGGTTGTAGGAGGAGGGTGCACAGAGGAAGAGATTGATAAAACCATAGAGGAACTGCGTGACCAGCTTATGGACTATGTGGGCATGGCAGCCAGGGAACATGGTGGAGAGAACTGGTACAGCGACCGAATGCGAAAGCTGGGATTACAGATAAGCGAATTAAAAAGGAGGAGGGAAAGCATACGAGAGCAGGAAAAAATAAGGGACGAGTATGAGTATCTGGACCAGGAAATCAGCCGAATCATAGGTGAGACAGACGGGGCCTCAGGAGCCGAATTTGATAATATCTTCATACGGCAGATCGTCCGGGAGATACGTGTGATATCGAAAAACAAATTTCAAATCCAGCTAAGGACAGGTATGATGTTGGATGTGAATCTGTAAACAAGAGGGGGGTTAGAAGAGTAATATTGTTATCAAAATGGAAATCGTTTGACAGGCCCTGGAGGCTAATATTGCTAATGGGTACCCGGAATGATAAAATATAGGAACAACAGTAGGCTATAAAGAAGAATTAAAAATAATAAGGTTTTCGTAAATGATAAATGGAATGGACAGTATCAGGAAGGGAGGACATAAAGATGTTCAAAGTTAAGTTGAGCTTTGATACGGATAGGCTGGAACAGGATATTCTGGAACAGCTTTATGCTAAAGTGGACGAAATCTTTGAGTCTGAGGATTTAAACTGCGTGGACAGAGCGTTGGTCCGAGTCTATGAAGATAAAGGGAGGGAGGAGGATTACGGACGTTTTTGGGCGGCAATTTTTGCACTGAAGCAAACATCAGAGCTTGCTGAGAATATAAAGGAGTGTATATGGTATAATGGTTCAGCAAAAGAAAACCTGCTTACAGGGTTTATGAGGAATTAGTATATGAATAGCGGGCAAAAGAAAGGGATAAATTTTGACCTGGATACAAACGCATTGAAAATATACTATACAGAAGGGGACTGGCGTAATGCATACCATGATGTCAGGAACTTTTTAAGAAAATGGCCGGATGAAAAAGGCAGTGCAGACATCTATATCGGTTCCTACGAAGGACGGTCTGCAGAAGCTGGCAGTTTCGGATATTTACTATATTGAAAGCCAGGGGCATGATACATGTTACCGGACGGCCAGAGGTGAGTTTCTGTCCAGGATCACATTAAAAGAATTGGAAGATTCTATGGGTGGGTATGGCATTTTCGTTGTGGAAAAGGAGATCTGATTAATATGAAGCATGTGGATGGAATATCCGGTAATGACTGTATCATCTGTGGTGAACGGATTCCCGTCAGCCGGAATAAGAAGAAAGAGCTTATGGAACTGTTGATACAATACATGAATGAGGGATAGCTCATGCTTTACAATCAGGTTATTCCCAGAATATGTACTGCCCTGGCAGAGTGGGGCGCCTGTATGGTATATTTATATCTGATTAATAGGAAAAAGCTAAGCGGTCTCTTTGATAAGGATGTTTACGAGAAACAAGTACGTCAAGGCACACAAACGAAACTGGTGAATTGTAAATCATTCTATCAAGGAGGCCGCTTATGGCTATCATGGACTTAGAGTAAATTGAAATTGAAGGCAGTGAGTTATTAAAGAATCTTGGAAAATATAGACAACTGCGCTTGAAATATCTTCACAGATTTAAGAAGGAAATATACCGGGAATTACTTTTTACAGGAAAGCTGGCAGAGCAATTGTGTCACGGTGGATATGCATGCGTATGAACTTTCTGAGCATATTCGAGCCGATTATCTAAAACAGCATCCTATGCCGGAAGAAGATGCGATGGAATGAATTGCTATTTCATAGCAAGCACAGAAGGTAGCAGACAAAATTATATTGAATGAGTTGGTTTAGGCCTAAAACGTCGCCCGCCTTGTAGATGCCTATTAATCTGCAAGGTGGTTTTTTAATGTTGATATTATTCCGACAATATCGTATAATGCAAAATGACGTAATACTATGGATATTATGACCGTAAAATAGACAAGTGAACTATGGGGTATTACCACACGGCGCGTTTCAGAGTTGTGCCGTCAAGGGAAGATAATAGATGCAACTAAAATAGGAACGTCATGGGTTATGCCTGTCGATACGAAAAAAACTAAGGATGGTAGAGTTACTACCAGAAAATAGGTTGGATATAAAAGAAAAGATGGAAAAGAGGAGTGGTATAATGAGGTACAAAATCTCTCAGAAAGATTATGATAAAATTGAAGAATTGGTTAAATGTGCGTTGTCAGCTTACAATAAAGCGGAAGCAAAAAATTATATTCAGCAAATCAGCTATGTTCCTTATAATTTGGCTGGGGCGGCAAATAACATCTTAGGCGAATTGATTTCGGCAATAGAGACTGCTTCAGGACAAGTACAGGATAAAGAGAGATTAAAATATTTTGCAGAAATAAGTTTATACAAGCTGAAAAGTTTTATCGAGGAGGATGCACCCAATGATTGATAAATTAGACGGGCTTTCAATGGATATAGAAGCCGAAAATAAAAACAAACTGAAATCCGTATTCCCGGAGTGCTTCATCGAGGGTAGATTAGATATTGACAAACTGCTTTCCCTTTGTGGCGAATATATCACAGACGATTTTGAGAAATACGAGTTTAAGTGGAAAGGCAAGAGCGATTGCTTGCGGTTAGCGCAGCGGCGCAGTACGGCCACCTTGCGCCCCTGCCCGGAGGAAAGCGTCAATTTTGATACAACGCAAAATCTCTATATTGAGGGTGATAATTTAGAGGTGTTGAAGCTGCTTCAAAAATCCTACTTCTGCGGAGTGAAGATGATTTACATAGACCCTCCGTATAATACGGGCAACGATTTTGTGTACGAGGATGATTTTGCCGACCCCATGCGGCGGTATATGGAGGTTACGCAGCAGACCACCAAGAGCAACCCTGAAACTATGGGGCGGTATCATACAAATTGGCTGAATATGATGTACCCTCGCTTGCGTCTTGCCGCTAATCTCTTGCGGGACGACGGTGTTATCTTTATAAGCATAAACGATAGTGAAATAACAAATTTACGCAAACTTTGTGATGAAACTTTTGGAGAAGAAAATTTTGTTGTCGATTTGATATGGACAAATAAAGAGGGCGGCGGTAGCTCCGATAGTAAATTGTTTAGGATTAAACACGAACATATCCTATGTTATTGCAAAAACTTAGAGTTGATTGAAGTCAACGGCGTTGTTATAAGCAACGAAGAAAGATATAAAAGTAGTGATGAATACGAAGAAATCAGAGGGAAATATTATCTGCAAAAACTTGGTATGGGTTCTATTCAATATTCAACAAGTTTAGATTATCCTATAACAGCACCAGACGGAACGGAAATAATGCCTGCGGACAACAATAATGGAAAAAAGGCTTGTTGGCGTTGGTCGCAAGATAAATTCAAATGGGGTCAAAGCAATGGGTTTGTTGAAATAAAGAAAGACCCAAATGATATATGGACTGTCTATACAAAACAATATCTTAACTGCGATAATGAGGGAAACATAATAAAAAGAACACAACGCCCTATGAGCGTAATTGATAAATTTTCAAGTACGCAAGCATCAAAGTTATTGCAAAATTTATTTGACGGAAAAGTTTTTGATTATTCAAAACCAGTGGACTTGATTATATATTTAATGCAAAGAGTGTTAAAAGAAAAGTCAAATGATTTAATACTTGATTTCTTTAGCGGTAGTGCAACAACCGCCCATGCCATCATGCAGCTCAATGCCAAGGACGGAGGCAACCGCCGCTTCATCATGGTACAGCTTCCTGAGGTGTGCGATGATAAAAGCGAAGCGTACAAAGCCGGATATACAAACATCTGTGAGATTGGTAAAGAGAGAATACGCCGCATCGGAAAGAAAGTTTTGGAGGCCGACGGCGGGCAAACCTCCCTTGACGGGGACAAGCCATCTATTGACGTGGGCTTTAAGGTTTTCAAATTAGACACTTCCAACCTGAAGTTATGGGAGGATACTCCCATTGAGGACGGCGACGTTGCGACGCTCTTTAACCGTATCGACAAGCATATCGACGGATTGAAGCCTGACCGCAGCGACGAGGATTTAATTTATGAAATCCTCTTGAAAATGGGCTATTCCTTGACCGCCGACCTTGCCGCATTGGATGTGGACGGGTTGACCGTTTACAAGGTGGATAACGGCGAAATGCTCATCTGCTTGCAGGATGGCATTACTGCCGAACATATTGAACAAATGGCGGCGTTTGCCCCACAGAAAATTGTTGTTGCGGATAATTCTCTTGCGGATAATTCCGCTATGTCAAACGCCCACTATCTGCTTGAAAATAAGGGCATTGAATTGAAGATAGTGTGAGGACAATTAGATGATAGAATGGATTACAAACAATAAAGAATGGATATTTAGCGGAATTGGGATAACCCTCATTGTCGGTGTTATTGCTACTTTTTGCTACTTGAAAAAGAAGTTATATAGAAAAAAATATATTTGGAAACCACAAACTCTAATGCGTAATAAGAGCATAGCAAAAGATATTTCTACACATCCGAAAGACATTGCTTTTGATATTGAAAAGGGAGATATTCAATTAGAGTATTATGTTTCGGGGCTTGACGCATTTATTCAATTGTTACAAAAGTTCATCTTAACGGAACGACGTAAATATCCGATTTATGGCAATACCTATGGTATTGATGAGTCCATAAGTATCTTTACAGAACAAGATGTCGTTGAGTTTCAAAGACAATGTAACAATATTGAGTTGCATTTGATAGATTATTTTAAGGAATGGATTGAAGAAATATATCAAATAAGACGGAATGGAAATCATCTAACAAATGAGTTAAAGGTTTCGGGAAAAGCTGAAACTGTAAAATGTATCGTTCCAAATAGGCATAAGGAGGGACGTGAGAAGTGAAATTAAAATTCAAACTGCAAGGCTTTCAAACCGACGCAGTAAACGCCGTTTGTGCCCTCTTTGACGGACAGCAGCGGGAGACATCCACTTTCAGCATGGAGCAAAGCGGTGGGCAAATGGAGCTTTTCGCCAATCTTGGTGTTGCAAATACCCTTTTGTTAAATGACGGAAAAATCATAGAGAATATGCGGGAAGTACAGCGAAAAAACGTATTGCCCCAGACTTTCGATTTACAAGGGCGGCAGTTCTCCGTTGAAATGGAAACCGGGACGGGTAAGACCTATGTTTATACCAAAACCATCTATGAATTAAACCATCTGTACGGCTTTACAAAGTTTATCATCGTCGTGCCGAGCGTGGCTATCCGTGAGGGAGTCTATAAATCATTGCAAGTAACACAGGAGCATTTTTCGGCTTTGTACGATAATGCATCTTGCCGCTATTTCATCTACAACAGCGCGAAGCTCTCCGATGTGCGGCAGTTTGCGACGAGCGCAAATATAGAAATTATGATTATCAATATTGACGCTTTTCGCAAGGCCGAAAACGTGATAAATCAGCAGCAGGACAAGCTGAACGGCGACGCGGCCATCAACTACATACAAGCTACTCGCCCTATCGTTATCATTGACGAGCCGCAGAGTGTGGACAACACCCAAAAGGCAAAAGCCGCTATCGCGTCCCTTGCGCCCCTTTGCATTTTCCGCTATTCTGCGACTCACCGGGAGAAAGTTAATCTACTCTACCGCTTAACCCCTGTTGACGCTTACCAAATGGGGCTTGTCAAGCAGATATGCGTATCGAGCAACCAGGCGGCGGGGGGCTTTTACAAGCCGTATATCAAACTGCTGTCCGTTTCCAATGAAGACGGATTTAAGGCGCGGCTTGAAATCGACGTCCAGGGAAAAGACGGGAAAGTGAGCCGCAAAGCCGTCACCGTCAAACCGGGCGCGGATTTGCATAAACTGTCCGGCTACCGCAGCTTATATGAAAACTATGTTGTTTCCGGTATCGACTGTACGCCGGAAATGGAACAAATCGAATTGTCCAATACCGATGTTGTGCGGTTGGGACACGCCATAGGCGACGTAGACGAAAAACTTATTAAACGTATGCAGATACGACGGACGATTGAGGCGCATTTGGATAAGGAATTGCGCTATACTGAAAAAGGTATCAAAGTGTTGTCCCTGTTCTTTATTGATGAAGTAAAGAAATACCGCAACCCGGAGGGCGGCAAAGGCATTTATGCGCAAATGTTTGAAGAACTCTATGCCGAACTGATGGGACTGCCGAAGTACGCGCCTTTGCGTGAACACTTTACCATAGACGCGAGCCGCGTCCATGACGGGTACTTTTCGCAGGACAAAAAAGGCAATTATAAGAACACCAAGGGCGACACGCAGGACGATACAAACACCTACAACACGATTATGAAAGACAAGGAATGGTTGTTGTCCTTTGACTGTCCCTTGCGCTTTATCTTCTCACACTCCGCCTTAAAAGAGGGTTGGGACAATCCGAATGTGTTTCAAGTCTGTACGCTGATTGAGCAAAAAAGCACCTTGACCGCGAGGCAAAAGGTGGGGCGCGGTTTGCGCCTATGCGTCAACCAAGACGGGGAGCGCATCGAGGACAGGAATATCAACCTGTTGCACGTTATGGCGAACGAGAATTTTGCGGAGTTCGCCAACACGTTGCAAAAAGAGATTGAGGAAGAAACGGGTGTTAAATTTGGCATTTTGCAGCTTGACCTATTCAGCGGCATGGTATTTGAGGAAACCAAGACCGAGGAAATGCCGCTTACCGAGCAGCAGACTGCAATGCTCCTATCTCACCTTGCGGGTGAGGGTTTTATAAAAACAGACGAGCCAATGCCTGAGGTTACGAAGTTGCCGCAGGAGCTTGAAGCAGCAAAGACAAAAGCTGTGGAACTTATTGCCCGCGAGGGTGATATTACTCCCGCAACGGTTACGCAGCTTACCGTGCAAAAGACCGTTGTTGTCCAAAGCGCCTTGACCTACGACGATGCGCAGCAGCTTATGGCCCATTTTAAGCAAAATGGTTATGTCACGAAATCCGGCAGAATCAAAGACAGCATGAAAGCCGCGATACAAACTGGTACGCTTGATTTGCCGCCGCATTTGGAGGGCGCAAGGGTGCAGATTGAAAATATGGTACGCCGCATTGATACAAAACCACCTATCCGCGATGCTTCGCGGGACGTTACTGTGCATTTAAAGAAGGAAGTAACCGCTTCGCCGGAGTTTTTGGAGTTATGGAATAAAATTAAACAGAAAACTACCTATCGAGTGCAGATAGACGAGGATGAATTGATACGTAGAAGCGTCAAGGGATTGAGGGACATGGAGCCGATACCCAAGGCGCGGATTATCACGCAGACCGCTGATATTCAAATTGACAATCCGGGTGTTACCTATACCGAGCGCGGCATTAAAACAGCAACACTTTCAGATAGCTATTTATCGCTTCCAAATATTCTCACGATTGTAGGCAGTCAGACATTAATAAAACGCGCTACCGTTGCGGAGATACTAAAACAAAGCGGGCGGCTTGGAGATTTCCTCAACAACCCACAGATGTTTATTGAGAATACAACGCAGATTATTTTAGATGTGCGCCGGACCCTTGCAATCGATGGTATCAGCTATAAAAAGTTGTATGGCGCGGAATACTATGTGCAGGAGATTTTTGATAGTGCAGAGCTTATCGCCAACCTTGACCGAAATGCCGTTGCCGTGGAACATAGCGTATATGATTATATTGTCTATGACAGCACAACGATTGAAAAGCCTTTTGCCCTCGATCTTGACGATGACCCTGACGTAAAGATGTTTTTCAAACTGCCGAGCCGTTTCAAAGTTGATACGCCGATAGGTACATACAACCCCGATTGGGCGGTGTATGTTGAACTTGAGGGTATGAAAAAATTGTATTTCATTCTTGAAACAAAAGGAAAAACAAATGAGCTTGATTTGCGAGGACGTGAGGATTTGAAAATATACTGCGGTAAGGAACACTTCAAAGCGATAGACAGTGGGGCAGAACTTCACGTTGCGTCGAAATGGAAAGATTTTAAGGTGCGGAATATCTAAAGCATAAACCTATAGCAACAATATATTTTGAAACCACGGCAGAAAAGGCCACACTACAAGAAGCGAATCGAAGCAAAGCCTGACATACCCAGAGCATTGAGCGCCTGGTATGTCAGGCTTTTTATTCAGGCTCTTTGTCAATAGTTGGGGTGGGATTTGTTAAAATCCCGCCCCAATTCTATGAAAAGGGCTCTTTTTATGTTTAGTTCCAGGTTTTACTGATTTTGGGCATGCCAAATAAGCCTCCGCATTACCGACCATTTTATCCTATGATGTACAGTGGAGTATCCGCGTCCGGAACCGTTTGAAATTCCGGATTCCGTAGCTACTCCGTTTTAATACCTTTATCTTGTTGTTAAATCCTTCTGTGGGACCATTTGTCAGCCCGTATTTAAAGGCATTCAGGATTTCTTTTCGCCAGGCCCGGTAGGTCTTAGCACAGGCCTCAAATTCCTTGATCCCACAGCCCTGTGCATTCGCAATCCAGTCATCAAATTCCCTCTGCTGCTGACGATACGCTTTCATCTGGCAGATATCATAGAACCACTCTTTCATGCGGTGTGCCAGACGCAGGTCCTCGCTATATTGAAGCATTAAATCACAGGCCTGCTTGTTCTCATCTTTCAGCTTTTTATAGCGGGTCAGGATGAGTTTCCGGCTGCGTTTATAATACTTACGCAGGGAAACCGGCATGGACCGCTGCAGCCGTTTGCGTACGTTTTCAATCGCCCATGTCACCTGCCGGATGAAATGATATTTATCTACGATGATCGTTGCGTTTGGAAAGAAGGTCTGTGCAAGTTCGGCATAGGGCCGCCACATATCGCAGACAAAGAACTTTACCTTTAGGCGCTCTTTCCTGGGAATGTTCCGCCAATAATCAGCCAGGTGGCTCTGGGTGCGATCCGGAAGAATGTCGAGGATCCGGCGTTTTTTCGGATCAACCAGAATGCACTGATATTTGCCGGTAGAAGCATTACCTTTGAATTCGTCAATGGAAAGCGCTTGTGGAAGCCGGTCAGGCGGAGGATAGCTAATCGTGTCCAAAAGGCGACAGACCGTCTGGACGGAAACACCCGTAAGTTCTGCAATCTGTTTGATAGAAAAGGTCTGCCGAAGTAGGGAAACAATGTAACAAGCCAGCCTGCGGGTCCTGCGATGGTAGCTTGGCAGGAACGAATAGGGTTCTGTGAAGCGTTTGTGGCAGGAGGGGCAGAGATAGCGTCGTTTCCGAAGAACTAGGATTACTTGTTTTCCCTGTAAGGGAATGTCCTGGACCTCTTGCAGACGGTAATCATGAATCCGTTTTGTTTTAGCCCCACAGCAGGGGCAGGTCTGTTCAGCCGGTTGGGACTGGATGAAAATTTTAATGAAAGAGTCTGCCTGAACCACTTTTTT